>ERZ1643249.3080-NODE-3080-length-14922-cov-8.032421_pt1 | contig 14922 bp, 13 predicted proteins | sample MGYA00579263_ERZ1643249 | MGnify/ENA primary metagenome ERZ1643249 (study PRJEB29033, sample SAMEA4952264) | chicken gut metagenome | biome: Broiler Chicken; feature: Gastrointestinal Tract; material: Caecum | place: Ireland | collected 2018 | study: Broiler...
CTTGAAATTTAGGATAATATTCTCTAGGAATTCTTTTATCAATGTCTTCTAATACCCTAATATTTCCACCTTGTGTAGTTGCAAAAACCAATCTATTCTTTTTATGTTTTTTCTCTTGGCTTACTTCTTTTACTGGCATATTTAAAATTTCTAACTTTTTCTTTTCATATTCTAATTCTTCGCCATAATACTGTATCTCTTCTAAAGAATCACTAGATACTTCTTGTATCATATGACTAATCTCTTTCATAGTCTTTAATGTTTCTAAACGTAATCTCAACATAATATTTTGATAATTATAACTTTCTAAAGAGGGTAAAATATCTTCTCTATTTTCTATCAATTCTTGTAAAGATGCTTTAGAAAATCTTTCAAGATAATAAGTAATCTCCCCTTCTAAATCATCTTTTTCCTCCTGCACATCTTCCTCTACTGTAGTGTCTATAGTATCGTCGTAACAGTTCTCTACTGGTTGAAAAACACTTTCCTTCTTAGAAACAGAAGCAGCGATACTTTTTAACTTCTGAATTTCTTTCTCCATTAAAAAAGCTGTTTTTTTATTTTCGTTTAGAGCTTTTAAAACATCCTCTTTTGTTGCCAAGTCCAAATCTATAATTTTAAATTCCATAATTATCACCTCATCATATTCTTCTTACTTTAAAAATACGTTCTAATTCTTGATCTATTATCTTTCTATTAGTAAATAAAGCTTTTGTAAAACCTAGGGTACCTTTTTCTAAAATTTCTTTAATCTCTCGAATATTTTTGTAACTCTAATTTTAATCGTAATAATCGTGCTTTATAATTGGCGTTTTGTCTAGAAAGAAGTAAATGAACAAGTTCTTCAGTAAAAACACTATCTGAAATCATTGATAAAATAGGCATAAAAAATCTACTTCATCTCTTGCAAATCTACACTCTTTAATTCTTCGATTGCTTTCAACATTTCCAAAGATATTTTATGATTATCATCTAATATAGCTAACATTTCTTTCTCATCTGTTGTAGTCGTTAATTTTTTATAAAACACGAAGACTATCCCTTTTAGTGCCACTTATTATAACATATTAACAACATTTTTGCAATTCTTTATATTTTTTTACTATCTTATGATACACTAATAAATAAGGAGATGATTTTGTTGAAATATAAGCGTGTATTACTAAAATTTAGTGGAGAAGCTTTAGCTGGTTCTAAAGAAACTGGAATTGATTTTGATGAAGTACTTCAATTTGCTAGAGAAATTAAAGAATGTGCAGAACTAGGTATAGAAATTGCTATTGTAGTTGGTGGAGGAAACTTCTGGCGTGGAAAACTAAACACTTATATGGATCGTGCTACTAGCGATTACATTGGAATGCTAGCAACTACTATGAACGCCCTAGCCTTAGGAGATGCTTTTAAGCAAATAGGACAAGAAGTACGTGTTCAAACAGGAATCGAAATGAGACAAGTTGCTGAGTTTTATATTAAAGACCGTGCCATCCGCCATTTAGAAAAAGGAAGAATTACTATTTTTGGATGTGGTACTGGTAGTCCATTCTTCTCAACCGATACCGCAGCCGCTCTTAGAGCAGCAGAAATTAAAGCTGATGCCTTAATTAAAGCTACTAATGTCAATGGTATCTACAATAAAGATCCTAAAAAATTTGAAGATGCCGAGTTTATTCCACACATTACCTATTTAGATGTTTTAAATAAAAAACTAAAAGTTATGGATTCTACTGCAATCAGTCTATGTATGGAAGAAGAAATTCCTATATTAGTATTTGACGTCCATACAAAAGGAAACTTAAAACAACTTTTACTTGGAGAAAACATTGGTTCCATCATATCATAAATAGTTAAGAGGTATAATATGAAAAAAACACTTGATATTAATGATTATTACTTTGGAGTTATAACTGCAACTCCGGAATATTTAAAAAGTGCCAAAAGAACTCGCCTATTAAATGGTGTAGACTATGATCCATTCTATGATACACCAGATAATGAAGCATTAATATTTGGAGTACCAACTTTGTTAAAAAAAGAAACCATAAATAATAAAACAATTTATATTGATGAATATCATTCTAGATATCCTAAAGAAATAACCTATTCACTAAAAGAAAAAAATCGTCAGGGACTGGTGCTAGCCTATATTAAGCCATTTACTGATTATTATAGTGAAGAACCAACTTGGTATTTAGAAGAAGATATCGTAAAAAATAATACTTTCTTAGAATTATGTGAAAAACATACCTATTATATTAGTTATTCAAAACTACATAAAAGTGAAGCAATCATTACTTTAGAAAACTATGAAGAAGAAATTATGGATGATTATCTAAAAGACTTACTAGGAGATGAACTTTTTTTACAAATAACTGGTCAAAACAAAGAGTATGTTAAAGAAAATATTTAATTTTATAACGAACTCTCTTGATTAAAAAAGAACAGTAGAAAATTACTGTTCTTTTACTTTACGATAATCTTCATCTATGATTGAGTATAGGTAACACTCTACTTCTTTTTTTGTTTTCTTTTTTAAAAATTCGCGATAACCATTTAATTGTTTATCATAATTAGGATCATCGATATTTTTTAATTTATAATCGATAATAATCATTTTATTTCCATTTTCAATAACTAAATCCATAATTCCATGTGTATTTTCTTTTTTATCAATAAATTCATATTCTGGATAAAAAGTACCATTGATATTTTCTGTTACGAAAGAACTTTTTAAGAAAGCTTCTATTTTCTCTTTTATTTTTCCTGATAATCCTTCTAAATTAGGATGTTTGAAGTCTAGTTGTTCTAGTACTTGGTGTACTCTGATACCAAACTCCATCTTTTCTTTTTCTTCTTTAGTAGATAGATGAAGAATATCTTTGGAGTATCTTGTGTGTTCTACTGGAATCTTTTCTATTTCTAACTCCTCTACTTCTAACGTATCCGTAGATAATTTTAATTCATTTTCATCCGTATTATTTTTAGATAGTAAGTAGTCTTTAGAAGGACTAACACTGACTTCTCTTTCATATGGCAAAAGAGAAGAATAAATACTTTTGATAATTGATAAAAATGAATTATATTTACTACGAATAGAACTACTTACTAAACCATTACTTTCTACTTCTTCTTCGATTTTTTCTACAACCATAATCATCTTTTCTTTTGCTCTAGTTAAAGCAACATAGAATAATCTTATTTTTTCAGATACTTCTTCTTGTTTAGCGTTTTCTTTCACCAAAGTCTTTAAAATAGTATCTTTATAAAAATCAGTAACCATAGGTAAAACAATACCATACGTATTATCAAATAAAATTCTCTCTTTTAAATCACGTAAATTAAACTTAGAAGCAAATCCCGCAAAATAACAAATCGGAAACTCTAATCCCTTGGATTTATGAATAGTCATGATTTTGCAACTATTACTACTATCAGTATTGACATTAAACTTTAAATCTCCTCCACTATCAAAAATAGCATCTAGATGAGTAATAATATCATCAATAGTATAACCATTAGTCTCTAAATTACCAATCAAATTATATACATATTCTAATCGAACCTGAAAAGAAGAAATATTACCAATTTTTAATAGTTTACCCTCATAATCAACTTCCTTAATCACAGTTAAGAAAAACTCACTAGCAGACATCTCCCTAACCTTTTTCCCTAATTCTTCACAAACTTGATATAGCGTTGTCTCCTTCATTTTATCATTTACTAAAGCACCATATATTTCCTCATCAGTAAGCTCAAACAAATAACTTCTAGCAACCGAAACAAAACTATATTTTAAGCTATCAAAATCATCTTGTTTAGAAATCCTAACAATTAAATTCAATAAATTCTTTAATACCAAAATATCATTATCTTTACTAAGAGACTCCTCTTTTAAAATAGAAAGAGGAATTCCCAGATATTCAAATATCTTTTTATATAATTCAAAGTTTTTACTTTTATCTAATAAAATAACAAAATCACTATATGCAATTGGTCTTACGATACCCGTATCTTTATCAAATACTTGATATTTACTATTTACTTTTTCTTTAATATCTTCCCCTATAATAAATGCCTCTTGTTCATCTTTCGTAACTGGAGAAGTTTTATCAAAGCTATACGTTAATAATTCCATATGATGATTATCTTTAGTTTTCCCATTTTCTTCATAAGACATATTTCCAAAAACCATTTGATGAGAAGCTTGATAATCAGCTCCACCTATTTCATCATCCATAAACTGATTAAATAATAAATTAATATCTTCTAGTACCTCTCTTCTTGATCTAAAGTTCTTAACCAAATCAATCTTAATGCCTTGATCTGTATCACGATAAGTATCATATTTCTCTTTAAATAAATAAGGATTTGCATTACGAAAACGATAAATAGATTGTTTAATATCACCAACCATATAAACATTATTATTAGCTATTAGATTAATAAATGCTTCCTGCGTATCAGAAGTATCCTGATACTCATCTACCATAATTTCATGAAAACTATGAGTTAATTCTTCTCTAATCTCTTGATGCTCAGACACAATCTGAATCGCAAGCCTAGAAATATCTGTAAAGTTATAAATTTCTTCTTTCTCTTTATAATTAGAGAGTCTCTTATCTAATTCCTTCAAAATATCAATTATTTCTTCTTGATTAGAAACAGTACTTTCTAACTCTCTTTTCATCTCTTCTATAGAGGAATAGGTCATCTCATCTTTAACTTCATCTAATAGTTCTGTAAGTTGCTTCTTTAACGCTTTCCCTACTTCATCTGAGTTTTTAGGAAGAGAAGGAAATCTTTCTAATTGATCTAATGCTTGTTTTTGTTCTTCATAAGTTTCTTTATTTAAAAAAGAATATAAATAGTCTTCTACTTTAGTCATATACTTACCATCAAAATAGCTAGACATCTCCAGAAGAATCTCTCTCATTTGTCTAGTCCTTTTATGAATACTATCCAAATACTCTTCTATCACATTATCCCAGGATTTTGTATAACTATCTAAATAAGTATTCAAAAAATGCTCTTTATCATACTTTAATTCTATTTTTTGATAAATATCTAATAATCCTTTTTTTAACTCTTTATCATCTTTATAACAAAAATCATGAACTAGCTTAGTAAAGCGCTTATCTTGCAATAAATATTTTTCATCTAAAATCTCATCTAATAATTCCTGTTTCTTAATATTAATAACAACATCATCTGTAATTTGAATATTATTTGTACAGTTAATTACCGTATGATACTTTTTAACAATTGATAAAGCAAAAGAATCGAATGTTGTAATATAAGCACCATCAATACGATTTGCTTCTTCTTCTAAACCAGGAGTTTTTCTTATTGCTTTTCTAATTCTCTCTTTCATCTCTGCAGCAGCAGCATTCGTAAATGTTAAAACTAATAATTCATTAATATGAACGCCACTTTTTAATTTTCTAATCACTCTTTCTGTCAAAACAGCAGTCTTACCAGAACCAGCACCTGCAGATACAATAATATTTTTTCCTTCACAATCGATAGCAAGTTGTTGTTCAGGTGTCCAAGATGGCATTAATATCCCTCACTTTCCAAAAATGATAAATCAGAGACTTTGTCCAAATACACCATATCCTTTTGTGTATGATAGCAAATATCTTTAAACCCGCAAAACTCGCAAGAAAGATTCTTACCATCATAAATCTTAGGATTAATAGCAAAATCTCCGTCTAGAATACTATTCATACCATTCAAAACTTCTTTTTTAGTATAACGAATAATATCATAAACCTCTTTATCATTTAACACTTTAGCATAATGATAAAATCCCTTATCCGTATATTTCATACTCTTAATTACTTCACTGTTTTCATAGGTAGGATCAAAACGTTCTAATATACTTAAATCATCTGTAGAATAACCTTGCAATTTGATTCTATCTTTTTTAATATCTTCCATACTCTTATTATCAAATGATGGATAATTAAATAAAATATTCTGATAATAAATACCTGTAAAAATAGGATTTTCGAACACTTTAGAATAATTAATTAAATATAAATATACTGGTAATTGCATAGACAACCCGTATTTCATTTTTTCAAGTCTAGTATCTACTGTTCCTGATTTATAATCAATAATTGCAAAATAAGTATCTTCTATTTTTTTATAATACATAATCTTATCTATTGTTCCAGTAAATACAACTTCAATATCTTTTCTTAACGGTATTTCTATTTTTTCTTCATGTAATTCATCATTATATCCTAAAATTAAATCTTGTTTTCTCTCTTCTTCTAAAAGATCTAATAATTCTTTTTTTAATCTAACTAATAGCACTTTTTCTTTCAAAGATAACTCTCTTTTTTCTAAATATTTTTGATATTCTTTTTCAAAATCAAAATTAGTATTCTTATACAACTGTAATATTCTATGATATAAAGAACCTATAAAAGCTGCGAAAGTGTCTTCAAAAGTATTTAACTTTAAAACATAATTTAAATAATATTTAAACTTACACTCATTATAAGAATTCAAACTTGTATAAGATAATTTTAAAGGATATGGTAAATGTTCTAAATAAGTATCATGATTAATCCCTTTAAATTGATTATCATACGTCTGATATGGAATTTTGTAATGAGTATATAACTCCTTTAACATAGGAGTAATTTCTTGATATCTATAATAAGTATCTAACTTAGCACCAAGCCTTAATTCATTATAGCGATTACTAAAAGAATAAGTATCATCTTTTTTGACCATAACATTTATCTTATACTCCTCTATAATACTAGAAGGATACATACTTTGAAATGGTGTTTGCAATTTATAAGATAAATAAAGATTTTTAATAGAAGAAAAAATATTCATTAATGAAGTTTTAGCAAGTTTATTTTTTTGATCTGTAGAATATAATAATACTTCACTCTTATCTTTATCCGAAATATACTGAGTATCTTTTTCAAGTTTTGGAAGATTATCTTGATTTAGTCCTAAAACAAAGACATATTCATCATCATAAAATTCTTGCTTTTCAAGCTCACCTACATTAACTGCATCTAAATACTCTTCATTTGAAATAGTAGCAGACTTTATTTTAGATATTAATAAATTATGGTATTCTAAACTTCCATCATCCAAATCAACTAAAGAATTTAAAATATTCACTAACTTTTTAGTAATCCTATTACTACTTTCTAAATCTATATTTCCAGTATTTAAATACTCTTTAACGATATCACTCCCGTAAATAGGATAATTCATTGGTAAACTAACTGGTATTTTATAATAAGAAAATATTCTATCTATCGTATACAAATAATCTCTAGATACATTAGTTAAATATATTTTTTGAATATCGATACCCTGCTTTAAAAGATGTAATATTTCTAACGCTACACCATTTACTTCTTCTTCCATCGTTTTATATTCAGTAACAAAAAGTTCTTTACTCTCTACTTTTTCTATCTCATCAATACCTAAAGCAATGCGTTCAAATAAGTCTAATCTAGGATAATTTAACACTACTTTCTTTTTATCTTCTAAATACTCTTTAAAAACAGGATTATACTCCAACAATCCCTGCTCTTTTAATTCATTTTTTAATTGTTGCAAAAAGACTAACTTTTTATTGTTATACTTTTTATTATCATCAATAACATAAAGATAACTTAAATATACACGACATACATCTACTTTATAATGGTACTTTTTCATCAAATATAAAATAGCACTATCTTGATAAGTAAAAAAATAATTACCAAGATATTCTTCTTTCGTCATAAACTTTAAATTATATAGTCTATCTTCTTTCTCTAACAGTCTTAATATCTTTAATTTTTCTTCGTTAGGACAAATAATTAACATATTATTTTCTAGTTGTAACATACTCTACTCCTTTCGCATCTTTTTCTTATCCAAAATATATCCCAGCGTAACACTAGCAAGAATAGCTTCTAATATTTGTAAAGAATATGCATATCTAGGCATAACCTCAATCAATAAATAAACACCAAAATAAACAATTAAAATAAAAGTAATTAAAAACTGAGGATTCTTATATATCTTTTTAAATATAGTAATAATACTTAATAAAGACATAATGAAAAAGAAATAAATAAAGAATTGATTCACAATTACATAAGGTTGAACCTTTTCCTGATCTTCAATATGTCCTAAAGACCAAGATAAATCAGAATTTAACCAAACAACTTTTATTTTCTTTAAAAATAATTTAGGAAACTCTAAATAATCTTCCTGAATTCTTTTCTTTAAAGCTTTTTCCGTTTTTTCTCTACTATGAGAATATTTTATAGAATCATCTTCACTATACATTCCGTTTGTTTTTACATTTAATCCTTCTAAAAACTTCCAAGCAGGGTTCGTGTTTTCCAAACCATTAGGAGAAACATTCGTAGCTTTCAATACATAAGAAGTTCCCTGCGTTAATACTACATAAGACATAATAATACAAAGGAGACTAACCAATAATTTCTTTTTATCTTTCTTCTTAATAAACATCAAAAATAAAAAGTAAAGAATAAACCCGGTAATAACGACAATAATCTCACTTCGTAGCATATTACTAAAAGCGAGTAATACACCAATAATAATAGAATTACGTACTGTAATATTTTTTTGCTTAATCCAAATATAAATAGCAATCAACAATAATAACATAGGAAGAATCTGATTAGTTAATACCGTATTTAATAACAAAGGAAATAAAAAAACAGAGTAAATAATACCTATAATACCAGCAGCTTTTTTATTAGATAATTCTTTACTAATCAAATAAATAAAAACAACTGTAAAAGAACTGATAACACAATTTACAATTTTTAAAAATAAAACACTATTAATAATAGATAGAAGAAAAGATTGATAAATAACATGTCCCATTTGATATGCCCAGTTAAGAAAATAAATAGATGATTTATAACTATCAGTATGATGAACTAACTCCAAAGAAGCATCATACATCGTTTTAAAATCCGAAATAACTGGTGTATGAATCAAACAAACAGCAACAACTCTAATTAATAAAGAAAAGAAAAAAAGAAAAATAACAAACTTATGAGAACAAATGATATCTTTAATTTTTTTCATACAATCACCTATATTTATTATAATATATTTTAGAATAGTTTTATAGTTTTTTAATAAGAAGTTACAATTAAAATTAGAAAAAAACATTAGAAAATCTTACGAATTTCTATTTTGATATCATCGACCATTTTTATATGTATAAAAGCATTCCATTTCAGTTCTATATACTCTATCCATAATCTGCTACAAACACATGATACGTCAGCAATGAAAATGTTTTTTATACTTTCATAATATAGTTTCTTCAATTCTACAGTAGTATCTGTTCTAAGAAATGTATAATTTTTCATCGTCTATAAATCCATTATCTTTTTAATTAACAATACAAATTGCTAACATAAATTAATAACTTCCATTTTTTAAGAAAACAAAAAAATCAAGAAACTGTAAACGAAACCCTATATCCAAGAAACAAAATTCATATTGCATACTTTATCTTGATTTATTTTACCTAAATATAACCTATACTAATTCTTCTAAAATCTTATTCAACTCTTCAACCTCTTCCTTACTAGTTTCTTCATTTTCCAAATCTTTGTCAAACCAAGCTGGCAAATTCGCTTCTTTCTTTGTATTATTACTCTTAGTTGTCTTATTTTTCTCAAATGCACGCTTCACCTTTTTATGTTCTTTCTCTGCTATCTTCATAGCATCTTCTACCGTTTCTATATTTAATCTCTTCCATTGTCCAGCAATCGCTTCTACATAACTTTTCTTTAACTGCTCATGATTAATCTTTAAAACATAAGCAATTAATACATTGACAACACCAGGATTTAACTTTTGATTAACTAACAAATTTTCAATTAACCGTTTATCCCTATCTGTTGGTTCTGCACCTTTATACTTTGCTTTCAAAAATTGATATGGAGTCAAATTCTCAAAAGCATATACCATTTTAGCCCATTTAGAATGATCTCCTGCCGGCTTTTTCAAATAATCAGGTTGCTTATTATAAATCAACGTAGGTAAATCTCCATTATGTTCAAATTGATAATACTCTCGACAACTTTTTCTAAGAAGAGTCTTATCAATCATCCCTTTTTCATTCAAAGAATCTCGTACCAATCCCTGCATCGCAAGCGTATCTAATTGATACGTAAAACTAAGAGCATTAATAAATTCTTTAGTCTCTTTAGAAAAACATTTTTCATGAACCATACTACTAGGAATACTAGAAATAAGTAAATTAAAATCAATTCCTTTATTAAGCAAAATATTATTAATATCCCTTTTTGTAATATCTTGATTAACTTCAAAAGTATTGCCACGAACTGAAGTAAAAACCTCATCAAAAGAAGAAGTAATGTCTTCATAATCTTTTAGATTAATACGTGGAATTTTATAATAATTAACAATTCTTTCATATTCTTTTTTACCTAAATTATTAAACAATACAACATTTAATATAGGATGAGTTAAAAACTCATGAGCAGACATTGGTGAATAAATTAAATAAACATATTGATTAATATTTCCAGTCTTATAATAAGTTTTTAAAAGACCACATGCTTCTAATTTCTCTCTAGCAATCACAATATCTTCCAGCCTCAATTGCATAGTAGCCATCAAATGATGATGTGTTAAATCACCACTCATAACCTCCAACTTATCCAAATCATCTAACAAAGTAAAATATAAAGAAACTGCAGTATATCCTATAATTGGTTGGTAAAGCATACTAATAAGTTTCTTATCAGAATCATTAAGTACAGTCTTATTAATAACAATATAGGTATCCGCAGGTAAAATCGTTCTGTTTTTCATTCCAATCACCTACCAACTATCGTACAATAAATTTAAAAAAAAAGATAGTACTTCTTCTATGTAAATTGAAGCCAAGAAATAATCATAGAAGGAGTTATCTTAGTAAAATATAAAAATGTAAAGGCAATTAATAAAAATGGTCCAAAAGGAATAACTTTCTCATGATTTTTATAAAGTAAAAATAAAGACATTGGTAAAGCCAAAACACTTCCTAAAAATACAGCAATCGTTCCAAGTAAAGGATCTAAGACAAGTCCAAATAAAAACATCATCTTAACGTCTCCTCCACCTAAACTTTCTTTTTTTAAGGCTTTCTCCCCGAACCACATAATTACATACATCAATAAAAATAAAAATACACCTGTCAAAATATGAGTAATAACTCCCGATATACCTGAAGATAAAAATTGGAAAATAATAAAATAAATAGCAAAGAACAACAATACTTCATCTGGAATAATTAAATAGTTAAGATCACTAACAGTAATAATTATTAGTAAAGAAACAATACCTAAAGCAATAAGTAATTCATAAGAAAAACCAAAACTATAATAGGATACAGCAAACAAAATTCCCGTAAAAAATTCCATTAGTATTTCCATAATATCAATAGGTTTATGGCAATACCTACACTTTCCCTTCAAAAATAAATAAGAAAAAATGGGAATAGAATCAAAAAAGCTAAGACTATGAGAACATTCCTTACATCGATAAGGAAAAAAATGATAATCATCTTCAGCAAGCCTACTACCTATAACTGTATAAAGGCCACCAAAAAATAATCCTAAAATAAAAAAGATAATTAAATATAAACTATCCATAATTATCCTCCTTACTGTATTTGTCCATAAATAGAAAACATAGGTTCTACAATTGATAAAAGAATAATACCAACTACACCAGCCAAAGCACAAATCATTAACGGCTCCATCAAACTCTTTAACTGATCGATAACAGATTTATGCAAAGCTTGAAAGTGATCAGCAACCTTCTCCATCATAAGTCCCAGTTGTCCAGTAGATTCACCAGTAACTAACATTTCATAAGCAACAACTGGAAAGGCCCATTCTCCACGGAATGACTCAGAAATAGAATTTCCTTTTCCTAAATTGTGTAAAGTTTTATTAATAATCCGCTTATAAATCTCATTATTGGTAATCTTAGACAAAATCTCCATACTATCCGTAATAAAGACGCCATGGTTAATTAAAGATGCAAACGTCTTCGTAAAATTGGCAACTTCACTATAAATAATAATACTTTTTACAACCGGAACATGCATCAAAAATGTCTGAACTGCAGTACGAAAACCAACTACTTTCTTATATGCTACAATAAATCCAATAACAAGACCCAAAATGGCAATAATCAGAATAATATAATTATTCTTAATAAAATCACTGGCACCTAATACTGCAAGCGTAATAGCAGGTAACTCTGCATCATTTTCTTCAAACATAGAAGCAAATTGTGGTACTAGATAAGTAAGCATGAATATCAAAACAGCAAAAGCAACCGTAAGTACAACAACCGGATATGTCATAGCACTAGTCATTTGCTTACGAGTTCTTTCCATAGAAGTATAATATTCTGCCATATCATCCAAAATAGATGGTAAATCACCAGTCATTTCAGCTGTCTTAACCATGTTTATTAATAACTTAGGAAACACTTTCTCCTGTTTCATCATCGCATTTGATAAACTTTCGCCTTTTAAAAGCTCATAAACAAGTCTCTGGAAAGCTTTTTTAGAAGCAGGTTTCGTTGCTTGCTTTGCCAAAATTTTAACAGCATCAACCAAAGGAATTCCCGACTTAATATAAGTAGAAAGCTGAGTTAGTGAAAAAGATAACTCCCCTACTTTCATCTTAGAGTAATCATTAATATCTATATCGTAAGCCGGACGAACTTTAATAGAAATAACTTCATAATCTTGCGATAATAAGAAGTTTCTAACTTCTGTCTCATTTTCCGCTTCAAAGGTACCATTTTCTTTTTTACCCATGGCATTAACAATAACATATCGATATTTTATAAGTGGTCTATCTGGAGCTTTTTCTACTTGTTTTTGATTATTGGTATTAGTTTTAAACTCATCTAAAGAAGCCATAGAATCATCTTGCTTCTTTTTTTTCTTAAATAAGCTCTTTTTTTCTTTCACAGTACGAGAAGACTCATCACCTGAAGCATTAGATTTAGGTGCAGAAGTCTTTTCAACGGGTTTAAAAAATGAATTATTTTTTGGTTTTCCAAGTTTAGGCACAAAACTCACCGTACATCACTCCCTATTCTTTAATAAGTATATCATAACATATTTTTTTTGAAAATAATTTAATTAACATTTTCATACAATTTACATATATTAAACTAAGAGGTGATGATATGTATCCAAACCCTTATCTGATGACTGCTACACCAAAAGTAAGCTTATTAAGTAAAGGACTTTCTTCATTAAAATCTATAAAATGGTCTACTTTACTAGAAGGAACACAAAAAACATTAGGTGTAATCAACCAAGCCATTCCCATTGTTTATCAGATAAAACCTATCGTAAACAATGCTAAAACAATTTTTAAGATTGCAGATTCTCTAAAAGAAGATCCTGTCCGACCAGAAGAGATAAAAGCATCTCCTACTACAAATACCACTACTAATACATCATCAACAAGTCCTATCTTTTATATATAACTAAATATAAGAAGGTCGTGGAAAACAAAAAAACTCAGGTATTCCTGAGTAAATTCTTATTGGTAGCGACGGAGGGAATCGAACCCACGACCTTCTGGGTATGAACCAGACGCTCTAGCCAGCTGAGCTACATCGCCATTTACCTGCGACAAATTGATTATAACAAATAAAATTTAGTTTTTCAATACTTTTTTTCGCTATTTCTATACAAAATGACTTTTTTTAAGTATAATAACAATACAAAGGAGAAAACTATGAAACAAAATTATGAAGGAAATATAAATCGTCTATATTTAATAAAACAAAAGGGAGAATATAGACAACAATCAATAATAATAGAAGAAAACGTCCCTCTATATAGAAATATATTTGGCCACTGGGTACGTGATGACAAAAAAGAAGTGCCTACAGGAAAAGAAGAAGCTCTCGACCGTGCCTATGATATTGTAAATCAATATCCAGATATTCCTGACGGCGAATTAATTGGAGGATATAGCTATTTAGATGAAGGAAGTATAAAGCGAGTTGCAACAAAAGGAAAAACGTTAAAGAAAAAAATAAATTAACGTAAGAAAAAATTATATATTTTTAAAAAGAAACCTTGTATCCATGGTATGCGAAGAATCTTCTTCGTTTTTTTTCGTTCCATTTCTAATACTATTTTTAAAGCTAACTTTTCTATTTTTTTAGATTCAAGTAACAAAAACAACTTTCTTTGATAAGGATGCATAGATAAAAATTTCTTATAAAAGGACGACTCTACATACTTTTCCTGTGAATCAATCATAACCTGATTAAATCCTGTAGCATAAGCACCAGGCTCTACCAGGCAAAAAGAAATGCCATGTTGAAATACTTTCTCCTCTTCCTGCAATGTTTTAACAATCTGTGAAATTGCTGACTTACTAGAACCATATACTCCAAAAAAAGGCATCGGAAACATACCAAGTAAAGAAGAAGTAACAAAAATCTTACCTTGTATTCGCATATCTACCATATGTCGATATACTTTCTTTAATAACAAGAAAGAGCGAAAAAAATTAACTTCATAAATATCTCGCAGACTATCTTCACTCATATACAAAATACTACCAGCAGTACCAATACCAGCATGATTAAATAGGCAATCAATATCTAAATAATCAACCATACGAATATCATCAGTTAATAGATCCAACTTAAAACATCTAGCAAACACCATTTCCTTCTTTAACTTTTCACGAAGCAAGTACACTTCTGCAACACTTCTACAAGTCATATACACCAAATGTCCACGTCTTGCAAGCATAACTCCTACTTGATAACCAATACCAGAAGCAGCTCCTGTAATTAAGACACGCATAAAATCACCTACTATTACTATAACCAAAAAAAGAA
>ERZ1643249.3085-NODE-3085-length-14895-cov-46.345687_pt1 | contig 14895 bp, 13 predicted proteins | sample MGYA00579263_ERZ1643249 | MGnify/ENA primary metagenome ERZ1643249 (study PRJEB29033, sample SAMEA4952264) | chicken gut metagenome | biome: Broiler Chicken; feature: Gastrointestinal Tract; material: Caecum | place: Ireland | collected 2018 | study: Broiler...
ATCCACATTGGATTCGATTTTTTTTACACGGTTGTTCCAAATCCGTGGATTTATTGGCATGTGGGATATTTATAGTTGCTGGCAGTTCATGATTTAAAGCTTTTTTGATTGCTTCCAGAAGATTTTGGTGCAGGTGAAATCTGTCTGCAACCTGCATTGCATCCGGTAATTCCTCTGCAATTACTTTTGCGTATGCACTTGCCCTGTCACGTGTAACAACCTTGATATTTTTGTTATGCTTAAGCCATTCCCTGAGTGTATCTCCATTTCTTCCATCTAATAATATAACCGGTTCATGTGTTTTTTCGTCTACAATAATGGTTCCATAAGTATGTCGCTTTTTATATGCAAAATCATCTACGCCTATCACATTACCTGCTTCTGGGGCCGGAAAAGAATCATACCGTTTTAGAAGTAATCTGATTACTGTATCTCCGCTGACCTTAATCCCTAATGTATGACAAATGCGGGCACACCCTTCACAACTGGTTTCTAATGCTAATGTACATATGAAATCAGCACATCGCTCTGTCATACGGCTGTATGTATTAAGAAATCCACTAAAGGTTTCAGCAAATGAGGTGACTTCACAATCAGCGTTTATGCACTCATACTCATGGGAAGAAATTTCAAGCTGAACTCTTTTTCCAAGAATCGGTAAATCCTGGACCTTACGATGATACATTCCATGGTACTTATTTGTGGTGCAGTTGCATTTAGGGCAACTGCAGGTCTTGGATATTGATTTCATTCGTATTATAATTTTATCTTTTTGTTGCCTGATATCTACTATTTTCAGTTCTTTTTCCGGATAAAATTTATCTAAACATAGCTTACTGCCTGATTCCATCATCTAATAATCTCCTGTATAATATTACAATAATTATACTATATACATGACAATGTTTAAAGACAAAAACGGATATTTGCGGAAGAACCCAGAAAGCCGGTACATCCATTATCGCGTAAGGTTGAATGCGGTCTTTGTCATCATAATATGAGACATGAGAGTAGCGGTTATCCCAAGTTTACTTGTGCTCATATGTATCTTGATAAAGGGAACTGGCATGAGCGGAATACCATACGGGATCAGGATCTGGAACCTATCGTCTTATCTGCAATACAGAAGCAGCTGGATTTGAGAGTATCATCGGCAGAGATCCGTGAGGAAAGACGGCAGGGGCAGCAGGAGAAGATGGATGCGGCTGAGAGTAAGCTGAGAGATCTACAGTTATCTCTTGAACGGCTCCACGGAGACCAGATAGAAGCGTTTGAAGCGTATAAGGACGGTAATACGGACAAAGAAACCTTCCTTCGGCAGAAGGCGCTGTATGATCAGTTGGAAACAAAGCTGAATGATGGAATCGAGAAGCAGACGACGGTGGTAAAGACATTGGAACAGGAATTGGATGCTATGCCGGATGGACTTGATATGGTGAATGATGCTATAACGGCGGATAAGCTGACCAAAGAACTGGTGGATACGTTTGTGGAGAAGGTGATCCTGAAGCCGGAACGGCAGGTGAAAATAGTGTGGAAGTTCAAACAGTAAAGAAATATGTGCAATATGTCGGCACTCGGCTTCGGCCGGGTGCCTTGTTTTGTTGGAATAGCACTAAAAATATTGACAAAGTTCGTTGTTAGGTATAAGATAAATTAGTGATTTTGTATGCAAATATAGATTGCGAATACCCGTTGTAGGATTTTTAAGAAGATAAGGAAGCGTATGATCGAAGGGTATTTAACGATTAAACAAGTTTCGGACATGAGTGGGCGATACCTGCGGATGTTGAAAGACCAACGGATGGTAGGGTAACTACTGGCGAATACCGTAACTGGCGGAAAAAAGATGGGGAAGACAGATAGGATGACATAATATGTCCTTCTTGTTTGCTATACTGTGGCTATGATGCGGTAATTGCATAGATATAATGCCTTTGGAGGATTTACATATGAGCAAGATAATGATTAAGTATCATCCTGTAAAAAAGGAAATACATTTCTTGACTGATGATAATGGCAGTTTTAATGAGGTTAAGTATACGGATAGCCCTGCATTAGAAGAGTATTCACCTGAGAATGGAGAATTTCTTTTACAAGATCAGGGATATTCATTTTTTGATAATTTACAAGAGGCTTTTCTGGGTTTGCAGAATACAGAAATAGTGTTTAAAGGCACAAAGATTGATTACGAAGATTTTCAGAAAATGGTTGCCAATTATAATAGGCATCAGGAAAGAGAGGGGTCCGAAGTGAAATTGAACCTAGGGGAGTTTATTGAGCTTCCGGACGTCGGAGCTATTTATGATGAAATAAAGAGTGTTGCAGGCGATACAGTGGAACTTTTTGAAAGCGAATTGTCTGAAGGATCCACAAAGGATATTTTTAGAGCACGAAAACAAAAGCTCGATGATAAGGTTACGGATATCGAACAAGATAATGTTAATCTTTGTTTTGTAGGTACATATAGCTCAGGCAAATCTACGTTTATAAATGCCATCATAGGAGCTAAAATCCTTCCTGAGAAGATTAGGCCTGAAACGGCTAAAATGTTTAGAATAAAGCACGCAGAATTACCTACAGTTAATTTTTTGGTAAAGAGGAATAATGATGATGCCGGAAGTGTGGCATCTTTGTTGTGGTTGGATGAGCTTAATAAGTTTCAGTTTACCACAAATATTAATGATGGATTAAAAGGACAGATTGACAAGGTTTGTCAAAAGAATGCGGGAAAGCCACGTCACGAGCAGATGAGATCTCTCTTAAACGCGATTAATGAGATGCCCAATAGCCCCTGTGAGGACGGGGCATGTTTTGTGGAAGGCATGATAGATGTCAGATATCCTATGGATATACAGTCTGATATAAACTTTACCTTCTATGACACTCCAGGAACAGATAGTAACTCTAGCGAGCATTTACGTATTCTCAAAGATGCATTGGCTCAACAAACGAATTCTGTTTTGATTGTGATGTATGAGCCGGTGAAAATGGATGGTAAGGGAAACTCTGTTTTGTATGATCTTATGCTCAAGTCACAAGCAGATTCAAGTAATGAGGATGGTGTTACCATAGATCTTTCGAGATCATTGCATATTGTAAATCAGGTAGACAGATATGGCACTACAGAATTGAGAGATGCTCTTAGCAAACCCATTCGCTTGTCAAAGAATGTTCAGGATGTTATTGACGAATCAGAGGAAAATGAATTTGAGTATGATCTTCAAGACAAGAGGGTTTTTTACGTTTCGTCAAAGGCAGCGTACTGTGCAAGGGCTCAGAAAAAGGGAATCTGTGATTTGGATGATGAGGAGTTTATTGAAGACAGCGCAGACAAGGTAATTAAGCGTAAATACTACAGAAACAACCACATGGCTGATGCTGAATTTGATACGCAGGAAGTTATAGAACTATCGGACGCTCAGTTTGAACAGAGCGGATCGGATCAAGTTAGTGATCAGCTTTATATTGCTTCTGGCATGTATGCGGTTGAGCGAGAGATAATAAAATATGCGGAAAAATATGCACTGGCAGTAAAAGCAAAAGGGTTATACGATGCCGTTTTATATATGATGGATGGCGTAGAGGATGAGTGTCAGGTTATCGAAGAGGCAAAGAGACTTGAAAAGGAAGATTTGCTAGCTTTAGTTGCAAAACTGAAAACTGATATGATAACAGATATTAATCAGTGCACCGAAGATTTTAAGAAGGATATAAAGGCAAAGAAGCCGGAAATAATGCCTGCTGAGATTAGTCTTATTCAAACCAAAGTGACCAATGCAAGCACCAAGGCAGAGCGGCAGATAAATAAACTGCCAAGGATTGTTTTGAAACCTGAAAAGATAGGTGAAAAAAACAAGGCGATTATGGAAAATCTAAATGACTACATTCATGAGGTTGATGCATTTTATCTTGAAAAGCGAGCTACTATCCTGCAACAACAAATGAAGGTATTAAAGAAAAAGATAGAATCTAAAATTGCCGAATACAAGGAGATTGATAACAGTATTATTAGTAAGATATTGAAAATAGGCGATACGACAATTCCTACTTCTTCAATATCGTCAATAAGAATGAGCGATTATATTAATTCAGAAAAAGCACTATGGATTTTCACAACAACTGATAAAGGCAAGTATAAAGAAGAGGTGTTTGGAGAATTCTTGGCAATCACTGGCAGACAGCATAAGGCTTATCTAAAAGAAATTGATTCTGTTGCTCAAAAGAAGGCTGAAGAGATGGCTCAGCAGTTTATTGAGAATATATTTAGGGTGTCTGAAACGTTGGAACACACACAGGAGGAAGCTGATCAAGCAGCAAGAGAGCAGGCCGATGCTCTTAGATGTTTGAATTTGGCAAAGGAGAAAATTGCAACTTTAGAGGAAAGAATTTGGAGGGGGATCAATGAGTAATATTTATGACAAGTATTTTTCAACGGGTGATCTTTATGATGGGCTTAGTAAAGTGATGTATGACATCCGTGCTTCCAGAATTAGTGAGCAGTCTCTTGTGGAATTAGCAGATGAATTAGTAAAAAAGGAACAGATTCCATTAAACAGCTCGTTTGAAAAGAAAAAATGGTGGGGTTGGTCAAAGGGATATGTAAACTATCTCATGAATGGCATGAGTACGGGAAGCGTCAGTAAGGAATACTTACTTTTTTACGCAAAGGTAAGTAGAGCTGTAAAGATTAGAGACACTGTTCTTAAGGTCGCTGTCGTGTGTATATTTTTGATTATTCTTGGAATAGTAATCAAATCATTAATTAACGGGTGATGCATATGGAAGATTTGACTTTAGAATTACAAAGCAATTTGGATAAAATCAGAAGAACAGTGTTTAGGGAATATCTTTATAATGTTTCGGAAGAATTCCTTGTTTATCCGTTTGATAGGTATAACACCTATAAAAACGATAAAAATGAGGATACTAAGAGAATAGTTCCAGATGCTAATATTCAGTGTATCCATATTGATAGATGGGTATATGACAAGAAAGAACAAATCATTGATAGATTTGCAAATGTATACAGCTCTTTTTCACAAAGAAAAGATGCTATTGCTATGCTCGTTAATAGAACAGTCGATGGTGCGGATTTCTATTTTGTAATCAGATCGGATTCGTCTCAAGGTGGAAATAAGACTAATACAAATAGTAGTTTGGATTTGCTGATAGCTTCTATAAAGGGGAACTTTCCAGGTACTATTGTAGAAAAGATACCTTCCGTCCAAAAAGAGGTAATTGAAAAAAAGAATGGTGAGGAAGAAAAGAAAAATACAGATATTTGGGGGCTTCGAGAGAAGGCAGCAATCTCAGCAATTACGAGTATTTCAAGTGATAAGTCTGAAAAACATCTTAGTCAGGGTTTAGAGAAGGTGCTAAGTGGTATTTCGCCAAAAGACAAAAAGGATGAGTATACACTTGTGTTTTTGGCAGAGCCTGTTTCAAACAAAGAAATAAAAAGTATTAAGAATGGATACGAAGCACTCGCATCAGGAATACATTCATATTCAGAATATCAGAGCAGTGAAACATTGACAGAAGCGGTAACAGATGGCACTTCATGGGCAACTGCGCATACAACAGGTACTAATCGTTCTATTGCTAAGACGAGGGGCATAAATGCTGGTGTATCTGGAAACCTTACAACTTCAGCAGGGTGGTTGAAGGGAATAGTTAAAAATTGGAAGAAGGCAAAATCTTCTTCCGTAGGAGCAAATATTGGATTTCAGTATTCAAGAACCACCACAGAAGGATCTATGACAAGTGATACCGATACCGAAGGTACAAATCACTGTGTATCTAATGGTGCCTTAAAGGGCGAAACTCATACAGTAAAGTCATATCCTATAGCTGATATGCTTAAGAGAATCGAGAAACAGATTGATCGCTTGGATGAGTGTGAAGGCGTTGGAATGTGGAAAAATGCCACATACGTTCTGGCGAACAACACAGTTCAGGCTGAGAGTGTTGCAAATTTTCTCTTGGGATTAATTCAAGGAAAAGAGTCGTTTGTTGAAGCATCGGTTATTAATACATGGGCGAAGGCCAGTGATAAGGACGAGTTTAAAAATGTGTTGGAGTATATTTGCAATTTTTCTCATCCTCTTTTAGTCAATGCTTCTGATATTGAAAAGGTTGATGAAAAGAAGACGGATAATGCATATGCAATTGAACCTTTAATACTTGCAAATCAGGTAACATCAATAGAATTAGCTATGCTAATGGCGTTCCCTTATAAATCCGTGAAAGGATTGTCATGTGTAGAATGTGCTGAGTTTGAGAGAAACGTTCTGTACAAAGATATTGATCGCTTTTCAAATAAGCGTATTGATGAAGTGGATGCAAAGAAACGCCAGATAAATCTTGGTGAAATCTATCATATGCATGAGTTTGATGGAAAGAATGTACCTATTGATGTAGATGAACTGCCAAAGCATTCATTTATTACCGGATCTACGGGTTCTGGTAAATCTACAACAGTGTATAAAATACTACACGAATTATATAAAAATTATAAGATTCCATTTCTGGTAGTCGAACCAGCAAAGGGTGAGTATTATAAAGAGTTTGATAACATTGCCAGTATATATTCCACAAATAGCAATTACGGAGACTTACTGCGCTTAAATCCATTTTATTTTCCGGCAGAAGGTGAAAATAGGATATTTGTATCTGAGCATATCGATAGACTTAATGGTATTTTCAATGTGTGTTGGCCAATGTATGCTGCTATGCCGGCTGTATTAAAAGAAGCCTTGGAAGCGGCATATGAGGAAGCAGGTTGGGATTTGACATTATCGGTGAACAGCGTAAACAATAAGCTTTTCCCGACTTTTGATGATCTTCTCATACAGCTGAAACGTGTGATAAATGCTTCGGATTTTTCAGAAGAAGTAAAGAGCAATTATACGGGATCTTTAATTACAAGAGTAAAGTCTCTTACAAACGGTATATATCGACAGATTTTTACAGCAGATGGATTAGATGATGGGGAATTGTTTACAACTAATGTAATAGTAGATATCAGTAAAGTAGGTTCTCCGGAAACCAAGGCATTAATCATGGGAATGATAGTAATGCGTATGCAGGAATACCATATGGCTAATAGTGAATCTGTTGATGAACTGCGGCATATTACGGTACTCGAAGAAGCCCATAATTTGCTTAAGAAAACAAGTACAGAGCAATCCTCGGAATCATCAAATGTTCAGGGTAAATCAGTTGAGATGATAGCTAACGCAATTGCGGAAATGAGAACATATGGCGAGGGATTTGTAATTGCAGATCAGGCACCAGGGCTTCTTGACGAATCTGTTATCAGAAATACCAATACAAAAATGATTATGAGCTTACCTGATTTTTCGGATAGGGAGCTTGTAGGTAAGGCGGTTGGTTTGTCAGATGAGCAAGTGGTTGAGATTACAAGGCTGCCAAGAGGTAAGGCAGTAGTGTATCAAAACAACTGGGTCGCACCAGTGTTATGTGCGGTAGAAGCATTTGATAAGTCGAAAGCTTCCGAAGAGAAAAAGAAGAGCTCCTTTGACAAGAGGGAGTATGATGCGAAAAAGGTTAAAGCAACAATAGTAAATGCTGTATTACATAATAAGATAGATGACATTGGGACATACGAAGTAGAGGGCCTTCAAATCATTAGCGTGCCTGCTAGTGCAAAGAAGAGGATTTTGATGCACGTAAAGAATAATGCTCCTTTTAATAAACAGGATAGGATAGAAATTATAAATGACTTCTATGCTACCGATTTTGTGAAGAGCGTAATGCTCAAAACAGAAGGCAATATTGAAATCATACAGGATAGTGATGTAGAAGCTCTTAAGGCTGAGTTCCAGAAATGGATAGAAGCAATAGGTGTTACAGAACAGATAGAAACAGTTGACTTAATGGGAATTATCAACATTATCCTTTATAAGATTGAGCAGGTTGAACAGGTTGAACTTTCACAATGTGAAAGATTGTTTAACTTCGCTGAACACTGGAGGTGAGTTGATGGCTATTGAAATAGCGGGAATGGCTGCTAAAGCCGTTGAAACAGGAAAAAAAGTTGTTGAAGTCGCAAAAAAGGCAGAGAAAGTTGTCTCCTCCGTAGAGAAACCCGTTAAGGCGGTCGAAAAAGTTACTGCTGACAAAGACGGAAACTGGGGTTCGGATATTGTCAAAGGTCAGGTGCAAAAAGGTGTTGGAGAGATTAAGAGTGGGCTTTCAGATAAATTGAAAGACTATCTTAGCAAAGATGATATTCCTTCAAAGCCTACTGAAACTGCTGCAGAGGTTGGAAAGCAAGAAGATGTAAGTGGAAAGAAGGAGGTCGATGCACCTAAAGAAGAAAAAAACAGCTTAAAGGATAGTTTGAACAAGTACTTAGATTCTGCAGATAGTCAATCCAATAAAGGTGAAGATGTTCAAGATGACATCGTTAGTGATGAAAAAGAAAATGTCTCAAATGATGCTAAAGATGATAATCTGAACCGCGACAATAGAGATAACAGCAAAAACGATGAAACAGGCGAAGAACCGGAAAACAAAAAAGAACCTGAGAATAATAAGGATATACCCAATAACAATAATGATACTACTAATGAGGTGGATAACACTGAATATAATGAAGATGGCACCAGAGAACTAACAGAAGACGAGAAGCAGGCTATCAAAGATAAATTAGGATGGTCTGACGAAAAACTGAAAAAATGTACAATAGATAAAGATGGCGTTATCCATTATAAAACAGATAGGTGTGACTTAGAGGGCAAGACTTCTGAAAATGGTGTGCCATATGAACGACGAAGAATTGTAATAAATGGCGTTACCATCGAAGGAGTTTTCCCGAAATTTGAAAGCGTTTTTGACACAGAACTTGCTCCGGATAATTTGAAAACAAAAGCATATGCTAAGGAATGTAATGCAGCGCTAAAGGAAGCCATTGCGAACGATCCTGAGTTAAGAAGTAAGTTTACACCTGAACAGATAAAAGATATTGAAGAGGGCAGAACTCCCACGGGTTATGTTTGGCACCATAATGAAGAACCAGGGAAGATGCAACTTGTAAAAAGAGAAGATCATGATCGAGCAATTGGTGGTGCAGCTCACACAGGCGGAAATTCTCTATGGGGTGCTGATAGTGTTGATAATAGCAGGAAGGAGGAACATTTCTAATGAAATGCATTTCCGAAAATCGTAAGTTGAATATCAATAAGAAGATATTTGAAGATGCAGAGAAAACATATTCTATTACCATCAGATCGGAGATCAAAGATTTTCTGGGAGAGAACTCAGGGGGTTATCCGGTAAAAGATATAATTGTATCTGATGGGGAAGAATATGAAGTAAGAGTATTCATGTCATTAGATGAATCTGATAAAAACTATTATATTCTTAAGCCAATGGATTATTTCTTGAAGAAGACGAAGGGGAAGATTATTCCCATTGGAATCGATTCGGGAGATAATTACTACTGCGTGAATAATGAAACCGGGAAGGTATATTATTGGAGCGCTGGTGAGGATTCGTACTATTGTATAGCAGAAACAGTAAATGAGTTTGTGGCATTATTTGGATGAGATGACTATGATGGTTATAGTTGTTTCTTAAATATCAGAGGAAGGATTATAAACATCGTAAGCGCCAAATAGGTTCTTTCCAAAATTAGTTGATATCACCGAATTAAAGCAATATAATAATACTGGGTGATGGTTCATGGAACAGGAAATTATAAGATCATTAAGTCCGGATCTGGAGTGTATCCGGTGCAGGTTAAAAACCGGACAGATTATTTTCGAAGTTCGATCTGCAAGGAGGCAGGTTCCCTGCCCTTATTGCGGGACTTTTTCATCAAAAGTACATTCCGTCTATCAGCGTGAGATCCAGGACATTCCGCTGCAGGACCGGCAGACAATACTTTTATTAAACACCAGAAAGATGTTCTGCATGAATCCTGCCTGCGGCCATAAAACATTCTCTGAAAGATTTGATTTTATTGCTCCAAAAGAGAGAAAAACCAGGCGGCTGGTGAATAAGATCCTGAAAACATCTTCCAAATTAAGTTCTGTCAGTGCTTCCGCTTTACTGAAGGAAGATTCCATAAAGGTCTGTAAAAGCAGCATCTGTGATCTGCTTAAAAAAAATGCCGGCTCCTGTGGATAAGTCCGGCGTCACAAAGATTTGTGTGGATGACTTTGCGTTCCGTAAGAGATATTCCTACGGGACAGTGATGGTTGACCTGGAAAGCCATAGAATTATTGATCTCCTCGATTCCAGAGAAACCGGTAAGGTTGAGGAATGGCTGAAATCTTATCCAAATATCCAGGTTATTTCCCGCGATGGCGCACAGACGTATGCTTCTGCAGCGGCCAATTCCCATCCCGGGGCATTACAGATCAGCGACCGTTTTCATCTGCTGAAAAATCTGTCCGGCGCAGTGGAGGAATATATGTACAGGCTGTTCCCTTCCCGCCTGGCTGTCCCTGCTGTTTCACAAAATCCGGAAATGCAGGCCCTTTATGATACCAGGAACCGCACGGAAAGGATACTGTTTGCCCGAAAAAAACGCTCCGAAGGCTATACGGTTAATGATATCGCGCTTCTCCTTCATTCTTCCGTGACAACCATAAACCGTTATCTTTCGATGCCGGAAGATAAGATCCCGGAAAAGAAAGAAAACACCCGTGAGCGGCAGCATCAGGAGCAGATTCTGAAAAAGCAGGCGAAAATCGATGAAGTCCGCAGGCTTCATTCAGAAGGACATTCGATTGATGAGATCAGCCGGATCACCGGCCACGCAAAACGGACTGTCAAAACATACCTGAAAGAGGACTGTCCGCTCATAAATGGGCACTATGACAGAAGGCGGCCGGGAAAGCTGGCACCATATGAGAAGGAGATCATCGAACTGCGGTCCAAAGGGCTGACTTATGCCAGGATCCATGAACATATCGCTCAGAAAGGATATACAGGCACGGTTGCCTCCCTGAGAGTCTTTATGCAGAAGGAACGAACACACCAGAAAAATATTTCCCCAAATGAGACTGTCCCTGTTGAGTACATTCCCCGCAAGACCATGTGTCAGCTGATCTACCATGAACTGGAGAGTGTGAAAGGGATCACGGCGGAACAATATGAGGCAGCGATTCAAAAGTATCCTGTACTCGGCCAGTTATATACACTGCTAAAAGAATTCTACCGTATTGTATTTTCCAGAAAAAGTGAGGAACTGGATTCCTGGATGGAAACGGCAGCGGAGCTGAAGATAGATGAACTGGACCGGTATATCAACGGCCTGCGAAACGACCTGAGAGCTGTAAAAAATGCGATTATCTACCCATACAACAACGGCCTGGCTGAAGGCAGTGTAAATAAAATCAAACTTACGAAACGAATTATGTATGGACGGAATAGTTTTGCTTTATTGAAAGCAAAACTACTCATAAACGAATATTTTCATCAAATCAACTAAATCTGGAAAGAACCTATTGGGCGCTTACGGACTATCTCCACCGGATGCAGTGGGGCTATGAGTTTGAGATCAACCGGATATAGGATATGATTGACAACAGCACTGATGCCTGTGAAGTGACTGTTTCTACCAAGCGTAAGGACAAGCTTCAGAAGAAGTGGAAAGAATGCCGGAAACGCCGAATACAGTGAAGCTGATTCTGAGGAATAAGATCGATGAAAGAGTTGCTCGCAGAAATAAAGCATCAGATGAGGCTTTAAATGACGCTATAGGTGAAGCTTTAAATGATGCTGAAAGAATTATTGTTGAAATTATTAGGAAATCTCCGCAGACAAGCCAGAAAGAGATTGTGGAAATGACAGGATTTTCCAGATCGAAGGTTCAACGAATTGTGAAAAAACTGATAGAGAACAAAATTATCTGTCGCGAAGGTGCACGGAAAAGAGAAATCTGGAGGGTGATCGGAGAATAACGGGCTGACCAAAAAGCAGCAAATGCAATAGGGAACATTTATGTCAACCAAAACCTGCAATTACTTTTTCAATTAACGGATTGGCCAAAAAATTTAGAAAATTAGCACTCACCTCTTGTTAGTTGCGATTGGTTTTTGTCTTGTGTTATCAAGTGCCGCAGAGCCTTATTTTCAAGGATTCTGCGGCATTGATGTTTTTATCTGGGAGCGTCTTAATTCATCAATTTATGCGGAAATGGTGTAGAAATTGGTGTAGTAAGGAATAGATGCTCATGTGCCGTAAAGTAACACATAAGAATTTGAGAGACAGCAGCCCACTACTATTCTTTGAAACGCAGGATATTTTAACTTATCCTGCGTTTTATTTCGTCTTTACAACAGTTGACAGATAAGTGCTTTTAGTGTATAGTGTGCATATAGAAACATCACACTAAAAACGGGAGGAATAAGATTGTGAAAATAGTTATCTCAAATACTTCCGACATACCTTTATATCAACAAATAAAAGACCAGATAAAGGACGCCATTTTGAAAGAAGAATTAGTTGAGGGCGACCCGCTACCATCTATTCGAGGTTTTGCAAACGATTTAAAAGTCAGTGTCCTTACAATACGTCGAGTATATGAAGAATTAGAACGAGAGGGATTTGTCGTAAGTCAAGTCGGAATTGGAACTTTTGTATCAGCAAGTAATATCGACTTACTCAGAGATTCTAAACGACGTCTTGTTGAAGAAAAAATGCTGGATATGATACAGACAGCAAAAACCTTAGGAATTACGCAACAAGAATTAAATGAAATGATGAACATTTTATTTGAGGAGGAGTAACATGGAAAACATTCTGGAAATTAAAGGGTTAAAAAAAGAATATAAAGATTTTTCTTTGCATGATATTTCATTTTCTTTGCCAATGGATTGTATCACTGGTTTTATCGGCGTAAATGGAGCCGGAAAAACAACTACATTAAAAGCAATTTTAAGTTTAATTCCAAAAGAATCCGGTAGTGTTCAAATATTTGGCATGGATATGGATACAAATGAAAAGGCGATTAAAGAACGTATAGGTATTGTTCTTGATGATGGCGGATTTTATGATGAATTAAACTTATCAGAGATGAAAAGCATTATTGCATCCGCTTATAAATCATGGGATGAATTGGAATACGAAAAATATCTTGACCGTTTTTCTCTTAATCCAAAGCAAAAAATCAGTACATTATCAAAAGGTATGAGGATGAAATATGCGTTAGCTCTTGCGCTCTCTCATAAAGCGGAGTTGCTGATTATGGATGAACCGACCAGTGGACTTGACCCACTTATTAGAAGTCAATTACTTGATATTTTAAAAGAATTTATGGCCAAAGGTGGACATGGTGTGTTTTTCTCAACACATATAACATCAGACTTAGATAAGATAGCTGATATGTTGATTATGATTGATGGTGGACGGATTGTATTTCAAGAAGAAAAGGATATTCTCCTGGACAATTATAGAATAGTAAAAGGCGATATAAAAGATTTAAATTCAGATACTGAGCAACTGTTTCTGAATATTGATAAAACTTCTTTTGGGTTTACCGCAATTACGAAACATACTGATAAAGTAAAAAAGCAGATACCAAACATTATCGTTGAACGCCCAACAATAGAGGATATTATGCTTAGTAATATTAAAGGAGGGCAATAAAATGCTGATACAATTAGTAAAAAAGGATTTTTTGATTGTTAAGAAATATGTACTAATTATGTTTGCGGTATGCGTTATTTTTCCATTATTTTTGATATGGCGTTCACCTGAATATGCAGGCATATTGGGCTTTGTTTTGATAACGATTTTTTCAATTTTTATGCTTTTACAATATGTATCTTTGAAAGAAACACAATATCCTAAAGCGTCAACTTTATTATGTGCACTACCATTTCCACGAAAAGATATTGTATTGGCAAAGTATATCTTTTGTATAACAATATATTTTGCTTGCTGCCTGATTTTTGGAATTGAAACACTTTTATTTCCACAACTTCGGAATATAGGCTTTGAAATACCTGTCATCTTATTTTTAATCGTATCTCTATTTTTGGGTGTTTATTTGCCAGTACAATATAAATTTGGTTATGAAAAGACAAAACTGTTTTTTGTAGTGCTGATAATGGCTTCTCCATTTGTATTCGCACAATCTTTAAAAATGAAAAACAGTTTGAATATAAATATCTTCGAGAACATAAATCCTATATTTTTGTTCACTGGAAGTTTGGTAATAAGTGTATTGATTTTGACTATATCTTCCGCTATATCAATAAAAATTTTTAAACAAGCCGATTTATCGTAATTTTACCGAGGTGTTAATCATGGACAATGAACTTGTTTTTTTAACTATTATAACCATAATTGTTTTGGGATTTTGTATTGCGAATATTGTTTCTTATCTTATCAATAAAAACCATACTAAAGAAACAGAAGGAACAGTCATTTCCGTAAAAATGCCTAACCCTACAACAGAAAAAATGCGGAATTCAAAATGGGCAATCGTAACATATAAAGTTGCCGGAAAAAATTACACTTCACAAAATCGCATACAAGTTCCAATGTCAGTAGATGTTGGAAGTCATATACCAGTACACTACAACACAAAACAGCCAGAAACGCTATATCAATTTTCAGTAAAACGTATCGTTGTTTCTGCTTTAATTTTTATTATATGTGTGTTGATAATTGCTTATAAAATAATGTGATTAAGGAGAAAACTAAATGCCACATTTTCCAGAATGGTTTGTTTTGATTTGTATATTACTTCCTATCGGAAATCAGATATATAAAAAATGGAAGAACCGTAAAAAATAACTCTTTGTAGCAAAGCCAGCCGAGTCAGTCAACGATAAAATGAACGCCGCTTTGCGGCGTCGTTGACAGCCCCGCCCGCCTTTGCTGGTAGGCAATCAAGGGGCGACAGCAAGG
>ERZ1643249.3089-NODE-3089-length-14887-cov-6.352683_pt1 | contig 14887 bp, 17 predicted proteins | sample MGYA00579263_ERZ1643249 | MGnify/ENA primary metagenome ERZ1643249 (study PRJEB29033, sample SAMEA4952264) | chicken gut metagenome | biome: Broiler Chicken; feature: Gastrointestinal Tract; material: Caecum | place: Ireland | collected 2018 | study: Broiler...
TAAAAGAATTATCATTAAAATATAAAGAAAATATTGAAATACAGTAAGGAGGGACCAAAGTGAATCTTTTAAAATTAGATATTCAGTTATTTGCACATAAAAAAGGGCAAAGTTCAACATCTAATGGACGTGACTCTATTGGACGTAGATTAGGTGCTAAAGCAAGTGATGGAGAATTTATAACAGCAGGAAGTATAATTTATCGTCAAAGAGGAACTAAAGTATTCCCAGGTGTTAATGTCAAACGTGGTAATGATGATACATTATATACAACAATAGATGGAATTGTTAAGTTTGAACGTAAAGGAAGAGATAAGAAACAAGTTTCTGTTTATCCTGTAAATTAATAAAAAAAAGTTGTTACTTAGTGTAGCAACTTTTTCTATAAATAACTATTTTTTAAACTAATTAAGATATTAGATACCCCATAATAAATATCATCTCTAATATTACCTTTTAAATTTAATAAAATACTATTATCTTTTAATAAAATATTATAATTTTCTTTTAAAAAATTAGTAATTATTATCGCTTCATCCTCAGTAGGATAAACATTTTTACTTTCTAAATAACCCATTACTAAATGATAATTTAAATTCTTAATATTATTTTTTATTATTCTTTCTATCAATTTTCTCACCTTTATTAAATTTATATGTAGTAATTTTAAAATTATGTGATAAACTAGTAAAGAAAGAGGGTGGTGTATTTTGAAAATAAAACAAAAAGTTAATAGTAAAAAAATTAATAAACCTGAGCGAAATTATACAGTTAATCAATCAACTTATAAAAAACGTTTTGTATTTTTAGGTGTTATTTTAGTTCTTTTATTTACAATTATTTCTCTTAGACTTTATCAAGTAATGTTAAGAGAACAAAGTAAATATGAAGAAGAATTAGCAACTCTCGCTACCCAAACAGTTGAAGGATCTAGTACACCTCGTGGTAGAATATTAGATCGTAATGGAAAAGTGATAGTTGACAATAAAGCGGTTAAAACTATTTACTATAATAAAGATAAAAATAGAAGTACAGAAGAAGAAATAGAACTTGCTTATACCGTATCAGAACATTTATCTTTAGATTATGATAAAGTAACAGATAGAAGCAAAAGAGAATTCTTTGTCGCTAAAAATAGTAGTAAGATGAATGATAGAATAAAAGATAGTGAATGGGAAAAATATGAACAAAGAAAACTTGATAGTAATGATATATATGAACTTAAAATAGAAAGAGTAACTGATGAAGAATTAGCTTCCTTTACTGAAGCTGATAGTAAAGCTAGTTACTTATATTATTTAATGAATAAAGGATATTCTTATGATGATAAAATTATTAAAAATGAAGATGTAACAGAAGAAGAATATGCTTATATAGCAGAAAATAATGAGACACTTCCTGGATTTAATACAAGACTTGATTGGGAAAGAGTTTATAATTATGGTGATACATTTAGAACTATCTTAGGTAATGTAGGTACTATTCCTAGTGAAGAGAAAGAAGAATATCTTGCTAAAGGGTATTCTTTGAATGATACAGTTGGTACTAGTTATATAGAAGAACAATATGAAGAATATTTAAAAGGAAAGAAAGCTATTTATCAGACTATTAATTCTCACGAGTTAGAGCTTGTTAGTGAAGGAAAAAGAGGTAATGATATAGTACTTACTATTGATATAGAATTACAACAACAATTAGAAGCTATATTGAATGAAGAGATATTATCTACAAAAGGACAAGCAAATACAGAATATTATGATAGAAGTTATGCAGTTATAACTGATCCTAATACCGGAGAAATACTTGCTATGGCAGGACGTCAAGCAGTAAGTGATGGTAATGGAGGATATAAAACAATAGATTGTACTACAGGTATTATGACTGATCCAATGACATCAGGTTCTGTTGTAAAAGGAGCTAGTATGTTAGTTGGATATAATACAGGAGCAATAAAACCAGGAGATTATCAAGTAGATGAATGTATTAAAATAGCAGGTACACCACAGAAGTGTTCTTGGAGAACATTAGGTAGAATTAATGATATAGATGCTCTAGCTTTATCTAGTAATGTCTATCAGTTTAAAACTGCTATGAAAGTTGCAGGTGCTACTTACGAGTACAATAAACCTTTAGTAATTAATGAAGAAGCTTTTGATATATATAGAAATACTTTTAAAGAATTTGGTCTTGGTGTTAAAACAGAAATAGACTTGCCAGTTGAATCTTTAGGATATACTAGTGATAATAAAGCCCCAGGTTTACTTCTTGATTTTGTAATGGGACAATTTGATACATACACACCAATCCAATTATCTCAATATATCGCCACCTTTGCTAACGGTGGTAGTAGATTACAACCTCACTTACTTAAAGAGGTTAGAGCATCTACAGATGATGAGTCTTTAGGAGAAGTTATATATACATTTGATGTTAATGTCTTAAATACAGTTAATACAACACCTGAATATTTAAATAGAGTAAAAGAAGGATTTTATGCTGTTATGAATACAAGTTATGGTTTAGGACGTGAATATATCGCTGATATTTATGATCCAAGTGGTAAAACTGGTACTAGTCAGAGTGCTAAAGATACTGATGGAGATGGAGTTAATGATACAGATACAGTATCAACTGCTTTTGTTGGATATGCTCCATCAACGAATCCTAAGATATCTATAACTGTAACTAGTCCTAATTCAACTTGGGAAAATCCTCGTAATAGTTATTCAACTTTAGTTACAAGAAGAATTTCAAGAAGAGCAAGTGATGCTTACTTTGCATTATATCCCTTAACTTAGAATAAATTAATAATCACTTAAATAAAATTATTATGGGTGATACTAATGAAGTCTTTTAAAAAAGTAGGGGAAGCATTGTTAGTAATAATAGCCTTGCTCTTTTCTTTTTATTATACAGAAAAAGCGATTGTTATATTAGAATCTAATGACCCTATAATGAAAGAAATCAAAGAAAATAAAGTTAATAGTGAAGAAAAAGCTATTAATGCTAAGATTGTAGATAATATAATAATTCCTGGTTATAACGGTTTAGAAGTTAATTTAGAAGAGAGCTTTAAAAAAATGAAAAACTATGGTAGCTATAATGAAAGTTTACTTGTCTTTGATGAAGTTAGTCCTAGTATATCTATAGATGATTATTATGATAAATATATATCTAGTGGTAATGGTGTTACTACTGATATAGCTTTAATATTTACTATAGAAGATAGTACTTATTTAGAAAAATTAATTAATATAATAGATTCTACTTCTATAAACACTACTTTCTTTATTGATGGAACTGTTTTGGAAGAAAATTATTCTATGTTTAGTAATTTAAATAAAGAAAAATATGAATTAGAATTACTTAGTTATGATAAGAGTTATGATGAAATGTTATTTAAAAATTCCTTATACAAATTAGAAACTATTAGTGGTAGTGCTCCTAAATATTGTTATGCAGATTATGATAGAGAAGAAGTTTTAAACTTATGTAATAGTTTATCTATGCATACTATTATACCTACTTTAAAATTAGAAGAAAATATTTATGCAAGTGTTAAAGGAAATTTAAGGAATGGTAGTATTATTAGAGTAAATCTTTCTGATAGTAATTTATCTGAACTTAATATTTTAATAAACTATATTAAACAAAGAGGTTTTACTTTAGTTACTCTTGATACTTTATTAAATGAAGGAAGAAGTGAAAAATAATTATTAGTATGGTACAATATATATAGGAATGGTGATACTAATGAAATGTATTTTAATGAATAAAAATAAAGAAGTATTAATTGCTGAATACAATGAAAAAGTTGCTGTATTTACTAAGATATACGAAATAATCAATATTGATTATGCTCCGGTTATTGTAAAAAGAGCCTTAGATAGTGATAAAAATAATATTAGCATTTTAAGTGAATGGTTTAAAAATAGAGGTATACCATCATTTCGTGATGATCTTGATTTATTGCTTGCAAAGCTTAATGTGACTACAAAAGAAGAATTGCTTGATAAAGCTTTTGGACTTTCTTTGTCTGATCAATACTTTTTAAAACCTTATAATAGTAATATTAGTTATAAAGATATAAATTTTTTTGAACACGATTTTAAAGATTCAGATTTTATTAGTGCTACTTTTTCTAATAGTAATGATTATAATACTAAAATTAGTTTAATATCACCAAATAATACAACAGATGGAAGGCTAAAGAAAACTTGGATAATTGATAACGGAAAAAGATATTTATTAAAAGGTGGATATAAAAATGAAGTAATGCAACCCTTTAATGAAGTTTTAGCATCTATGATATGTAATAGATTAAATTTTTATCATACTGAATATGTTTTAGATGTAGTAGCAGGAAAAATTGTCTCTAAATGTGAATGCTTTATAAATCCAAATACAGAATTAGTTACTGCTCATCAAATATTATATAATAATTGTAATAAAGAAAATGCTTATTTTGAATATATTAAAATATTAGAAGAAAATGGTATTAAAGATGCTAGGGAAAAAATAGAAGATATGCTTATTTTAGATTATCTTATTATGAATGAAGATAGACATTTAAATAATTTTGGTATTATTAGAGATGTTAATACTTTAAAATGGTTAGATGTTGCACCTATTTATGATAATGGACAGTCACTAAATATTTTAGATTATAATGATGAAGAAGTTATTATCAATGGAGAAGGTAGATTTTTCTATAATATAGATAATTTTGATAATATTACTAAATATGTAAAAGATTTTAAAAGATTTGATTTATCTAAGTTAGATGGAATAGTAGATGCATTTGATAATCTATTACATAAATATCAACATATTACTAATATGACTGATAGAAGGATAAATAAAATATGTACATTACTATTAAGTAGAATAAATAGATTAAAAGGAATACAAAAGGAAATAATTGAAAAATAGTTTGACATTTATCAATTTTGTAGTAAAATTATATTCATAAATACGTTATTAATTAGGGACTTGATAAAAGAATACTTTTAATCGTAGAGACTTAACGGTTGGTGAAAGTTAAGAAAAGCTCTTTTATTACTACCTTAATGAGTAGAATTATAAAAAGTAATTCCGGTTAGAACCGTTATCTAAATTAAGTTAAAGAAAGGATGGTATCCGTGTTGTAAGCACTCCTAGATATCATCCTTTTTTGTATAAAGGAGAAGAATATGGGTAAGAAGAAAAAGTATTATAAGAGTTCTAAAGAATGTGAGAATATTCACGTATTTATGAAAACTTGGTATGGAGTTAAAAGTCATCATAGAAATCGAACGCGTTTTCATCATAATGATATGCCAATATATTTATTAAATAGAGGTTTTACTCCTCCTAGAAGTATAGCTTTATCTGTCGCTTCTAAAGCTGAGCCTAATGATTATATCTATGTTAGAGATGATGATAATAATATTAGATGTTATGAAGATAGGCTTAAGGTAAATAAAAATGCTATATTAGAAGAAAGAGAAAAAATAACAGAGAAAGAACGATTAAGACGAAGAAGAAATTTACTTAATTCTGAAGGATATGATTATGATCCTTGTACAGGTGAAGTAGAAACTATTGAATATTTGGAATATTTAGATTGGTTATATAGTGTTACACCTACTGAAAAAGTTAATAGACAAGGAAGACAGAAGATTAAAAATATAATATAAGGGAGAGATGAAAAATGATAAATATTAAAGAAAATGAAAAACTAATGCCACTAAATCATTCTTGTGCGCATTTATTAGCAGAGGCTGTTAAAAAAATATATCCTGATGCTAAATTTTGGGTAGGACCAGTAATTGAAGAGGGGTTTTACTATGATATCGATTTAGGTAATAAAACATTAACTGATGAAGATTTACCTAAAATAGAAAATGAAATGAAAAAAATTGCTAAAGAAAATAAAAAAATAGTAAGAAAAGAACTAAGTAGAGATGAAGCCTTAGATTTATTTAAAGATGATCCTTATAAAATAGACTTAATCAATGAACTTAGTGACGATGAAGTTATTACTTGTTATACACAAGGTGATTTTACAGACCTTTGTCGTGGACCTCATATTGAAAATACTAAAGAATTAAAATACTTTAAACTATTAAAAGTAAGTGGAGCATACTATAAAGGTGATTCTAAAAATAAAATGTTACAACGTATCTATGGAGTATGTTATTTAAATAAAGAAGATTTAGATAATCATTTAAAAGAATTAGAAGAAGCTAAGGAAAGAGATCACCGTAAAATAGGTAAGGAACAAGAGTTATTTATGTCTCACGAATTAGTTGGTGCTGGTATGCCTATGTGGTTACCTAATGGAGCTTTAATAAGAAAACAACTAGAAAATTATATCTATAAAAAAGAAAGAGCCTTAGGTTATAATCACGTTTATACACCTTGTGTTGGAACAGTTGATTTATATAAAACATCAGGACATTGGGATCATTATAAAGAAAATATGTTTCCAATGATGAAAGTTGATCAAGAAGAATTTGTATTAAGACCAATGAACTGTCCTCATCATATGTTAATTTATAAAAATAAATTACATTCATATCGTGATTTACCTGTTAGAATAGGTGAGTTTGCAACTGATTTTAGATATGAAGCGAGTGGGGCAATGAAAGGATTAGAACGTGTTAGATGTATGTGTCAAAATGATGCACACCTTTTCGTTACTCCTGAACAAATTAAAGATGAATTTATGAAAGTTGTTAATTTAATACTTGATGTATATAGAGATTTTGGTATTAAAGATTATAAATTTAGACTTTCATTAAGAGATAAAGAAGATAAAGAAAAATACTTTGATGATGATGAAATGTGGGATATGGCAGAAAATAAACTTAGAGAAGTTCTTAATGAGTTAGAGATTCCATATTTTGAAGCGATAGGTGAAGCGGCTTTCTATGGTCCTAAATTAGATGTAGAAGTTAAACCTGCAGTTGGTAATGAAGTAACACTTTCCACTTGTCAATTAGATTTCCTTTTACCTAGAAGATTTGAATTATCATATATTGATAAAGATGGTGAAAAGAAAACTCCTGTTGTTATTCATAGAGCTATTTTTGGTACTTTTGATAGATTTACAGCTTTCTTAATAGAAGAGACTAAAGGTAAATATCCTCTTTGGTTAGCACCAGTTCAAGTAGCAGTTATTCCAGTATCTAGTGAATATCAAGGTGATTATGCAAAAGAAGTAACAGAAAGATTAAAATCTTGTGAATTTAGAGCAGAGTTAGATGATCGTAATGAAAAATTAGGTTATAGACTAAGAGATGCCCAAACTAGAAAAATTAATTATACACTTATTCTTGGTGATGAAGAGAAAAATAATAATACTGTAAGTTATAGAAAACACGGTGAAAAAGATACTACTACAGTAAGTATAGATGAATTTATTAATCTATTAAAAGAAGAGGTTAAACTTTAGTGAATTATACTATTGAAGAGTTAAACCTTGATAATGTTGATTTCTATGTAAAAATTAATTCTCTAGCTTGGAAGCAAACTTATAAAGGAATAGTTGATGATTACTTTTTAGAATTAATTAATACTAAAGAAGAGATTAATAAATCTATAGAAAGAATGAAGAATAATATAAATAAACCTTTAAATAAAGCTTTTCTTTTAAAAGTAAATGATAAATATGTAGGTATGTTTAGTGTATGTAAAAGTGATAAAGATAATGGTGAATTAAAATCATTGTATTTATTAGATGAAATGAAACATAAAGGTTATGGAAAAATACTATTTAAAAGAGCTTTGGAAGAAGTTAAAAAGATGGGCTTTAATAGTATGATTGTTGGATGTTTAAGTGATAATACCAATGCAAATAATTTCTATAAACATATGGGAGGAGTATTTGTTTCAAATAGAGACTTTACTATTCCTAATCAAACTTTAAAAGAAAATGTCTATTTATTTAAAATATAAAAAAGATAGTAAATCCTATAAGTAAAATATAGGTCCGTTACTATCTTTTTCTTCTTTATAGGAATTAGTATAATTAAGACTTTCTTCTTCATTACTAACATCATCTTTTTCATTAATAGCACTTGCTACTCTAAATAGTGTTTTAGCATTACTAACTAGAGGTCTTACTTGATAAATTAATGGTATCGCTTGATTAATTATACCTAATGTTCTTTGCGTATTATTTAAAATACTATTCCAATTAAAATGTCTTTTTGATATTCCTTGCCACATAGGGGTTCCCATATTGTTATAATAGTCATTATACATATTATCACAGCCTTTCCCTTACTTTAATATATGATTAAAATTTATTACTTGTGATAAATTTAAGATAGTGGTATAATTATTTCAGAATAGAAAGGAGAAGTTAATATGGAAATAGTTGCAATGCCTTTTATATTTATATATCACATTGTAAGATACATATTACTTACTCCTAAACGTATTTTAAGTTATGCTTATAGTGGTGTTTTAGCGACTGTCGATAAATTAAGTATGGGTAGAACTAGTGAGAAAAGAGAAGCTAAAAATAAAGCTAAGGAAAATGATGATAGTGCTATTAGAGAAGTAGAAGCTTTAATGGCAGAACAGAATATTTCAACTGAAAGAAAAATAAACCTTAATAAAAAACCACCTATATCTTTTAGATATAAAATTAAAGGAAGTCAAGGTAAGATATTAAATGGTACTTTTGAAGGACCAAGTGCCGATGAAGTTAGACTATTTTTACAAAATGAAGGATATGAAGTATTAGAAGTTGTTCCTCGTAAAGCTTATGATATAGATATTAATATTGGTGGTAAATTTTCTGCTGCTGACCTTTCTTTTTCTCTGACACAATTATCTACATACTTAAAAGCTGGTATTGCTTTAATAGATTCTGTAAGAATTTTGGAAAAACAAAGTGAAAAACCAGAACAAAGAAAGATATATCAAAAAGTTGTATATGAACTTTTAAAAGGTGAGAATTTATCAACAGCGATGGAAAAACAAGGTGATAAATTTCCTACACTTTTAGTTAATATGATTAAAACTGCTGAGTTAACAGGTGATTTAACCTCTGTTTTAGATGATATGGCTGATTATTATACTTCTAAAGAAGAAACTAGAAAAGCAATGGTATCAGCAATGACTTATCCAATTATAGTTCTTTGTATTGCTATTGGAGTTATTATCTTTATCCTTGTTAGTATTGTCCCTAGTTTCGTAGATATGTATAGAGATAATGATGCTGAGATTCCTGCTATTACAACCTTTGTAATGGGAGCATCCGACTTTATTGTTAACTATTATCTATTTATTATTTTAGGTATTGGTATCTTTGTTTTAATATTTATATACTTATATAAACATAAAAGAGGATTTAGAAAAAATGTCCAACTCGTAGTTATGCATATACCAGTATTTAGTAAAATAGTTATTTATAATGAAGTATATAACTTTACTAAAACTTTTGCATCACTTTTAAATCACGGAGTATTTATTACTGATAGTATGGAAGTCTTATCTAAGATTACTAATAATGAAATATATAAAGAGTTAATTGCTAAAACAATTATTAATCTTAATAAAGGTGCTAATATATCAGAATCTTTTAAAGGAAGTTGGGCTTTTCCAGTCGCAGCATATGAAATGATTGTTACAGGAGAGAAAACTGGACAGTTAGGGTTAATGATGGAGAAAGTTGCTAACTATTATCAGGTCTTACATAAGACTTTAGTTAAACAAATGCAAAGCTTTATAGAACCATTAATGATAGCGTTCTTGGCTTTAATAGTTGGTACTATTCTTCTATCAATAGTTGTTCCAATGTTTGATATTTATGGAAAGATTCAATAGGTGATAATATGGAAGTAATATATATAATTTGTTTCTTTATAATAGGCCTAGTATTTGGGTCTTTCTTTTGTTGTATTGGATTAAGACTATCTACTAATAGATCCTTTATTAAAGGAAGAAGTTATTGTGATAATTGTCATCACGAACTTAAAGGATTAGATCTAATACCTTTATTTTCTTATATATTTTTAAAAGGTAGATGTAGATATTGTAATAAGTTGATAAGTCCTTTAAGTTTTTTTATTGAACTTGCAACAGGAATTTTATTTGCCCTATCATATTATAGTTTTGGTTTTTCCTTAGATCTTTTATTAGCTTTATTTTTAGTTGCACTTACTATGATAATCTTTAGTAGTGATTTAACTTATATGATTATTCCTGATGAAGTTATTGTATTCTTTTCTATAAGTATTATTATTATACAGTTTTTTAGATTAGGATTAAGTGGAGTATTACTTTCATTACTTAGTGGTGGTTTATTATTTTTCTTTATGTTTGTTTTAATGAAGTTTGGTAATAGTTTATTTAAAAAAGAATCTTTAGGTGGGGGAGATGTTAAATTACTTTTTGTAATTGGTCTTGCAACAGAACCTTTTTTAGGACTTATAACTATCTTTTTAGCTAGTTTTATAGCACTTCCTATATCTTTATATTTGTTATATAAAAATAAAGAGCATATGATACCTTTTGGACCTTTTCTTTTAATTGGATTTTTAATTGTTTTCTTTACTAAAATTACAACTAATGATATTTTTGAGTTCTTATTATTCGTAAAATAATGTAAATACATTTAATTTTTATAGATTAAAATTTATTTTTTGTATAATATATAAGCTAAGGAGGTAATATTATTATGGATTCTTGGGAAATAGAGTTAAAATTAAGAAAAGTAAGTGCAGAGTTAGCAAAAATGCAAAGGGATTATGAGCAGAAAGCAACAGTTTCTTATACTAATGGTAGTGATATGCAGTATAGAACTATGAAAGGGACAGAAGAAGAACATAGAGCAATAATTGGAAAACGTAAAGAAGTAATGGATCTTCAAGCAGAACTTGAGGAAGCAAGAAGTAGGGAAAGAGCAGGTGTTGATGTTGTTAGAGATGCTGCTCTAGCAAGAAAAGAAGAGGAAGCAAAACACCTTGGAGATAAAGAAGAACATAAGATGGCTTTTGATATAGTTAAGCAAACTTATAAAAGTAGAAGTAGATGGGAAAGATTAAAGGATTCTATTCAAGGAAAACGACCTAATTGGGATAAAATAGAAAGCTATACCACAGAAGAGTTAGAATTTCTAAATGACTTAGCTCGAGGAAATACTTTATGGCAGAGAAAAGTAAATGAGGATAAATTTGAACGTAGACAAGATAAAGGTATGACAATAAAAGAAATTCAAGCACAACAGAAAGAAGAGGCAATGAAAGCTTTTATGGATTCAGTTAATTCTCCAAACACTTTAACTGAAAAAATGAATCTTGATGATACATTAGCAGGAGGAAAGACGATATGATAGAACAAAGAGAAAAGTTAGTCGCTGCTTATGCTAATTTAAGTGTTTCTGATAAAAGAAAAGAATTAGGTAGAGAATTAGCAGAAGCTAGTGTAATGATATATAAATTACTCTCAGATATTACAGGTGTTGAGAGTATGCCAAATATGGATGAATTTAATAACTTATATGATGGTACTACTTCTGAAGATGTTTATTTAAGCGGTTTATATGAAGATTTTATTAACTTTAAGGAATTATTATCTATTTATTTAGATAAAGTGATTGCCGATAAATATGAATAAACTATTAACCATATAATTAAGATAATAATTATGTGGTTTTTACATCTTTATTTAATTTTATCATTGACGAACATTCATTCTAATGTTAATATAATAATCATTAAAACATTTGTGAAGTAAGGTTAAGTTGTTAAGATATTCTTAATAATTTGTAGTGATATTAGTAGATATAACATTTTATATTATATTGTTGTATGAGGAGACGTAGTTATGAATGAATTCGGAAATATAATTATTTATAAAGATAAAAATGGAAAAGATAATATTGAAGTAAAAATAGAAGATGGTACTGTTTGGTTAAATCAAGCACAGTTAGTAAAATTATATAATTCTAGTAAATCAAATATTTCAGAACATATAAAGCATATATACGAAGAAGGTGAGCTAGAGGAAAAATCAACTGTTCGGAAATTCCGAACAGTTGCTACAAATGGTAAGACATATGATATGATGTATTATAATCTTGATATGATAGTTGCTATAGGTTTTAGAGTTAGATCTGATATTGGAACTAATTTTAGAAAATGGGCAAATGATAAATTAAAGGAATATACGATTAAAGGATTTGTACTTAATGATGAAAAATTAAAGAATAATGGTGAAAGTCCTTACTTTGAAGAATTGCTTGCTAGAATTCGTGATATTAGATCGTCAGAAAAGGTTTTTTGGAGAAAAGTATTAGATATATATGCAATGCATGGACATACTGCTACTAAGGTTATTTTTAATAGAGTTGATTCTTTAAAAGAAAATTTAGACTAAATGATTCATTTATTCATTCATTACTTACTAAGTGTGTCATTTACTTTAAAAAAATAACAAAACTATACACAAACTGTTGATTTTTGTGTATAGTTTTGTTAATATTGTGTTGGGTGATGAGAAAATGTTATACTTTAGAAATGAGTTAGATAAAAATAAATATTCTACTTATCAACTAAATAAAGCTATAGAAAATAAAGAGTTGTTTAAAGTGGATAATGGTTTGTATTCAGATGTAGAATTTGTAAATCCTTTAGAAATAATTTTAAAAAAATATCCTAATGCAATATTTACATCTGATAGTGCATATTACTATTATGATTTAACTGATGTTATACCAGACTATTTTTATTTAGCAACTAAAAGGTCAGATAGCAGAATCAATGATAAGAATATTAAGCAAATATTTATACCTAATGATTTATTTGAATTTGGTAAAACACAGATTGAAGTGGAAAGTGTTAAAATCAATATCTATGATAAAGAAAGAATGTTAGTAGAATTAATCAGAAAAAAGAATTTAATTCCATTTGATTATTATAAGGAAATAATTACTAATTATAGGAAGAAAATTGATACACTTGATATATATAAAATTCAAGAATATATTTCTTACTATAAAAATGAATCATCACTATATGATACTTTAATGCGTGAGGTTTTTTAATGAATTTAGAAGAATTAAGAAGAAAATATCTTGAAAATGGTTTTTCACTTGCTAATGCTTCTGCAAAGATTTGCCAAGATATTATTTTAAATAAAATATCTAAAAGTAAAATGAATAAAAACGTAACAATAAAAGGCGGAGTTGTTATGTACGGTTTATCTAATGATAGAAGACGTGCAACAAGAGATCTAGATTTGGACTTCATAAAATATTCTCTTGCTAATGAATCAATAAAAAAATTTATAGATACATTAAATTTAGTAAATGACGGTATTAAGGTTTATATAGATGGAGAGATACAAGAATTACATCATCAAGATTATAAAGGAAAAAGAGTTAATGTTATTTTAAAAGATGAAAAAAACTCTAGTATTTCTGCTAAGTTAGATATAGGTGTTCACAAAAACTTTGATATAAAACAAGATGTATATTGTTTTAATTTAGAGGCAATTAATGAAAGTGCAACACTTGTTATTAATTCAAAAGAACAAATAATTTGTGAAAAACTTAAATCATTATTAAGATTTGGTATTAGAACAACAAGATATAAAGATATATTTGATATTTATTATTTGATTAATAAAACAGAAATTAATAAAGAAGATTTGTTAAATATAATGGATACACTAATAATTAAAGATTCAACAATGAGAGAAAATAATATTGGAGATATAATAAATAATTTAGATACTATACTTAACAATAATGTTTTTAAACATAGTTTATCAGATGCAAGAAATAATTGGCTTGATATTTCTGTTGATCAAGTAATTAATAATGTTATTGATTACTTTAAATCTATGGAAACAGTTCAATTATAATTAATATAAATGACTAATTGTTTGGATAATTCAATGAAATTAGTGATAGATATTATATTATTTTTAATTTAGGAATATCAAACTATGTTACAGAGAATTTAAAAAATATAGAATAATCAAGATCAAAATTATTTATTTTATTTTGATGAATTTAGTAAAAAAAGAAAGGAGAAAAGCACTATGAAAGATATTAATATTTTAGTTTTTGGAGATAGTATTACTTATGGTGCATGGGATAAGGAAAAAAGTGGTTGGGTAAATCGCTTAAGATTAGCATTAGAAAATGACAATAGTAATAACTATTACACCATTTTTAATTTAGGAATATCAGGAGATGTTACAGAGGGTATTAAAGATAGATTTGATAATGAATGTAAAATAAGATTTAATAAGAATGATAATACAATAATTATTTTTTCTATAGGAATTAATGATTCTCAAAATATAAAAGATGAAGATAGAGTTTCACTTGGAACATTTAGAAATAATGTTATTAGCTTAATTAATAGTGCTAAAAAATATACTAATAATATATTATTTATTGGATTAACAAAAGTAGATGAGTCTAAAGTAACACCTTTACCTTGGGATAAAGATAAATGTTATTTAAATAATAAAATAACTATTTTTGATAAAGAGTTAAAAAATATTTGTTTAGAAAATAATGTTGATTATTTGTATATTTATGATTTATTAGAACTTGAAGAACTATTTGATGGATTACATCCTAATAATGTAGGACATCAAAAAATCTGCGATAAAGTAAAAACTAAAATAAATAAATATTTTTAATATGAATACAAGAAGTTAGGAAGTGAAGTAATGAAAGCGTGTGTTTATACATTAGGATGTAAAGTAAATACTTATGAAAGTGAATACATTATGTTAAAACTAATAGAAGCAGGATATGATGTAGTAAATAATTTAGATGAAGTTAGTGATGTTTATATAATTAATACTTGTACTGTTACTAATACTGCTGATATTAAAAGTAGAAAGATAATACATCGTATTAAAAGAAATA
>ERZ1643249.3092-NODE-3092-length-14876-cov-28.704473_pt1 | contig 14876 bp, 16 predicted proteins | sample MGYA00579263_ERZ1643249 | MGnify/ENA primary metagenome ERZ1643249 (study PRJEB29033, sample SAMEA4952264) | chicken gut metagenome | biome: Broiler Chicken; feature: Gastrointestinal Tract; material: Caecum | place: Ireland | collected 2018 | study: Broiler...
GAACACAGCTGGCCAGACTGCACATTGACTGGGATTCTGCAGAAAAAATTTCAGACGACCCGGGAACGGAAGATCCGGGCACAGGGGATCCGGGAACAGAAGCTCCAGATGACGGATCCACCCTTGATATCCGTAATCTTGCTGACGGAGTATATTCTCTCACAGGCAGGATGGTGAAGGTGGATAAAACCACACTTTCCATGTCAGACAATGCCATCAACCACACGATCAAACTTACAGTGGCAGATGGAAAATATTATCTTACTTTGGATTTCAGAGGCCTGACCATCGGAGACAGACTGGGTTACCTGAGCGAACTTAAGTATTATCAGACAGGCTACACTCTGGATGAATATGGAAATCCTGTGGGAGATCTGGCAGATGTTACTATTGATTCCTACCAGACAAATGAAGACGGATCTCTGGTCAGCGACCAGTACGGAACGGATTATCCCGACTTTGTTACCTTTGAAATGATCCCTGAAGCTCTGGAAGACGGCTATGTGCCTCTTCAGGTATTTGTACCTATTATGGAATCTATTGCAGCAGGTACGGGAAACCAGCCGGTGTTCCTGAGTCTTGACTGGAGTACCATTGAAAAAACATCAGAAGATGATCCGGATTTTGATAATGATGGGGACAGCGGTGATGAGAACAATAACGGAGATGGTAATAACAACAGCGGGACTACCACTCCAACCGGAAATTCCGGTCTGGGAAGCGGTTCCGGTTTAACCGGAGGTTCCAGCCTGACCGGAGGCTCTTCTCTCACCGGAGGTTCCTCCCTGGGAAGCTCTTCTTTAGGCAGTTCTTCCCTGGGAAGCGGTTCCTCTCTGAAAAGCGGCCTTTCCACTGCTTCCGGAGCCAAGACCGGAGACGAAACCAACTTTGCATATGTATGGCTTCTCCTTCTGGCAGGAGGGGTGATCGCAGCCTGTGCTGTCAGGATAAGATATAATCGCAGAAAATAATACAGTATACCCGGAATTTACGGAGATATTTCAAAAGTCAGATGTGGCTGGAGAGATATCTCCGTTTCTTTCAGTCAGCTCATGCTCGGCCAATTTTAACCGGTTGGCTTTATAATTTTCCATTTTCTTTTCTAAACAGCGGAGCTTATTCTCTGAAGAGAAAGGATCAGCTGCAGCTTTAAAAGGGATACTTCTTTCACGTACAACGGTTCTGGCAAAAATCGTAAAGGCTGTAATCATATTTATTCTCATACCGGAACAGGTTTGTTCCAGATCTTTTTTGAGATCGGAATCCATACAGAAATACAGTATCTTCTATACTTTTTTCTATCCCTAAAGTATAATGGGGATGACAGTAAGAGAATTTTAAGGAGATAAATAAATGCCGACGATACTTGTTTTGGAAGATGACCCGGAATTAAACCAGACCATCAGCAGCGTCTTGGAAAGGGAAAGCTATCGGATCTTTTCTGCATATTCCTGCAAAGAAGCAAAAGAGGTTGCGGAAAACTATACCCTGGATATGGCAGTACTAGATATTAATCTTCCTGATGGAGACGGGTTTTGGTTTTGCAGATGGCTGAAGGCCAGAAACCAGATCCCGGTACTGTTCCTGTCCGCCAGGGATCTGGAAGAAGATATGCTGAAAGGCTATGATCTGGGCGCTGAGGATTATGTGACAAAGCCTTTTTCTATTAAAATACTGCAGAAAAAAATTGCCTTGATCCTTTCAAGAGAACCGAAAAATTCAAATATTTATGACGATGGCTTTTTAAGAATAGATTTTGAATTGGGAAAGATTCAAAAAGGGAAAGAAGAATGTCCGGTTACCCCTACAGAGTACCGGATCTTAAAAAAGCTGATCCAGAATAAGGGGAGGTTGCTTACCTATTCCCTGCTGCTGGATTCTTTATGGGAAGAGGGCGTCCAGCTGATGGACAAGCATGCTTTGGCAGTGAATATAAACAGGCTGAGGAAAAAGATCGAGACGGAGGAACATTCCTATATTTTTAATGTATATGGAATGGGTTATATATGGAAATAGTACTGCTTATAGTAATCCTCTTGCTATTGGTGTTGGCGGCATTTCTACTATGGAAAATACATGTCTTAAAACAGGATATTTACAGGTTTACAAAGAACCTGGACACGGCCCTGAATACTATGCTGAGCGGAAAAAAGCTGGAAATCAAACCTTATAGCGAAGACGATCTGTGGGGTATGATCTATGAAAGACTGCTGAGACTTTCCAACATGTATACCCATAAAAATAAAGAAATATCCGAAGAAAAAGAATTATTGAAAGAACTGGTTTCTGACATATCTCACCAGACGAAAACCCCCATTGCCAATGTAAAACTGTACCTGGAGATGATGGAAGAAGATAAAGAAAATATTCCGGAATATCTGAAAAAGCTGAATCTCCAGGCAGATAAATTAGATTTTCTTCTCCAGAGTATGGTTAAGATTTCCAGACTGGAGACCGGGACCATTAAGATACAGAAACAGAAATTGCCCATAGCCCAGACTTTGGCGGAATCCATAGCTGCAGTGGTGCCAAAAGCGGATAAAAAGAAAATACAGATTTTTGTAGAGTGTGATGAAAACCTTATGCTGGACCATGATAAAAAATGGACGGGAGAAGCGTTATTTAACATCCTGGATAACGCTGTAAAATATACAGAACCAGGGGGCAGGGTGCATATTTCTGTGTGCAGACAGGAGATATTTACAAGGATCAGCATAAAGGACACAGGAAAGGGAATTGCGCTGGAAAGGCAGGGGGCTGTTTTCAATCGGTTTTACCGGGAGCCGGAGATTCACGACAGTGAGGGAATCGGGATCGGCTTGTATCTGGCCCGAAAGATCATCACTATGCAGAACGGTTATATTGAGTTAGAATCCCAGGCGGGCCGTGGAAGTACCTTCAAAATTTATCTTCCAAATACGGATTAGGAAAAGTCACAGTTTTGTGATTTTTTCTTTTTGTGAACGGTTTGTGATTATTATGTTCTATTTTTATGATATCAGGATTGTGAGAGCAGGTAGTGAGCGATCCTGCATCATAGGATTATAGGAGGTAGGATGATGAAGGATATATTGGTAAGGACCCGGGGACTGAAGAAATATTACCAAGTGGGCGATCAGACGGTAAAAGCCCTGGACGGTGTTGATCTTGAAGTGAGAGAAAGAGAATTTGTCTCAATTATCGGAAAATCAGGAAGCGGAAAAAGCACCCTTCTTCATATGATCGGCGGTCTGGACGTACCCAGTGAGGGACAGGTGATCGTAGACGGAATGAACCTGGAGAAAATGAACCGAGAAGCCCTTGCTTTATACAGGAGGCGAAAAGTAGGATTTATTTTTCAGCAGTACAATCTGATACCGGATCTGAATGTTTATGACAATATTCTGTTTCCTATGGAGCTGGACGGAAGACAGATTGATAAAAACTTTATCCGGGAGCTGATGGAGGTCTTAAATATTTCCGATAAGAAAGAAATGCTTCCCTCTATGCTTTCCGGAGGCGAACAGCAGCGGGTGGCAATCGCAAGGGCGCTGGGAGCAAAGCCCTCGATCATCTTAGCCGATGAGCCTACGGGAAATCTGGATACAATGGCCAGTCATGATGTGATCGGACTGCTGAAGATTCTTGCAAAAGAGTATCAGCAGACTATTATCCTGATCACCCATGACGGGGACATTGCCCAGATGGCAGACCGGATCGTCAGGATCGAGGACGGGAAGATCCGGAAAGGAAGTGAGCCTTATGCTGGGAAATAATAACAAAAAGATTTTGGACAAACTGGCAAAGAACACTCTCCGGAGAAATAAAAAACAAATGGGTATTTTATTTCTTACCATTTGTTTGTCGGCTTTTATGCTGTTTAGCGTATTCACCTTGGGGATCACCTATCTGGATCTCAGTAGGCAGCAGGATACCAGACTGAACGGGGCAGAATATGATATTGCCCTTATGAACGGATTTACGGAACAACAAAAAGAAAGTCTGGAGAAAAATTCTTTTGCACGGAGCGTAGGGATAGAGTCTTATGCCGGATATATTAAGAGTACAGAATATGATAACACCGTAGACACTGGCCTGCTGTGGTGTGACCAGACCTTCTGGGAAGAGCAGATGGCTCCTGCCAGAACGAAAACAGAAGGGTTCTATCCTCAGGAGAAAGATCAACTGATGGTTACAAGAGAGGGACTGAAGGCTCTGGGAAAGGAAGACCTTCAGATAGGAGATCGCTTTTTTCTGACCTATGAGGATAATACCGGGATCCATACAGGAGAATTTGTCATAAGCGGAATCTGGGACGGATATGGAGACAAGGCTCCTGTATTTGTATCAGAAGAGTTTTATAAGCAGTCCGGTTATCGTCTGGAAGACGATGGGATCCTTTGTATTAAGCTGAAGCAGGACTTTCTTTTGCCGGGAACCATCAATAAAATAGAAGACTCCCTGGGACTGTCAGAAAGACAGGCATTTCAGCCGTCTCCCTATATTGAAAATTCCTTAAAAATACTTGCAGGGATATGGGGTTTGTGTGCTATGATCTGTTTAAGCGCTTACCTGCTGATCTACAATATTTTGTATCTCTCTGTGAATGGGAAAATCCGTTACTATGGACTGCTTCAGACTTTAGGAATGACCAGAAGACAATTAATGCTGTTTATGAAAAAGCTGATGCTGCTGATCTGTGCAAGTGGGATCGCCGGAGGTATTGTGCTGGGAATTTTGACATCACTGCTTCTGGTACCCTATATGATGAAGATCCTAGGGATTTCTATGACGGATATGAAACTGTCTCTTCATCCTTCCATACTGTTTGTCAGTGCTGCTATCTCCGGCACCGCCGTATTTCTGGGAATCCGGAAGCCAGTGCGGACAGCAGCGGATATCTCGCCTGTAGAAGCAGTAAAGTACAGGGGACTTGGAAATACCGGACAAGGAAGCAGGAAGGTAAGAAAGAAAAATCTGCTTTGGAACATGGCCTGGGAACAGATCAGAAAAAATAAGAAAAAATCCACAGTAGCATTTTTATCCCTGGCAGTCAGCCTGTCGGTTTTCTACTGTCTGACTACAATTATCAGCAGTCATGGGACCCGTACCGTAGCAGCTAATTACTGGGACGCAGACCTGACTATACGAAACAGTACCCAGACTGCAGAGGATATAAATTCATTAAAGCTGGCTTTGGACGGTATATTTCTGGAGGACTTAAAGAAGATAGAGGGAATCCGGGAATTACATAGGGTAGAAGGAGCACCGGTGACTTTTCCGGAGGACGGATTTTTCCGGGAGTGGCTTCAGAATTATGCAGGATCAAGACCTTATCTTTCTTACAATGAGATCCTTCTACAGTACAGGGAAACGCCGGAAAGTTTTTACGGGATGGTCAAGGGGATCGATGAGGAAGAATTCGATTATCTGAACCAAATACTGGAAAATCCTGTAGATAAGGCCGCTTTTCTCGCCGGAGAGGAGTGTATTCTTTACTATCCGGGTTTTCAGGTACCGGATGGATATGTTGGAGAAAAGAACATCACCTTTTCCTGTGAGGGAAGGACGGCTTCAGTTTCTATTGCCGCGGTCTGCTATGAGTGGTATTATGGAGGAACGAGAAATATCGGACCAAATCTTATTATAAGCCAGGATTATCTGGAAAGCCTTGTGGATAAAACATATACCCTTAATCTGAATATAAAGTATAGGGAAACATATGATGAAAACACAGAAGGAAAGATCCGGGAGCTGATAGAAGGCAGTTCCTACAGCAGTGATCTACTCCTGGAATCAAAACTGGAAAATATGCAGACAATCCAGGATTCTCAGGGAGATATGATGGAGATCAGCATTGTGATCTCACTGCTGCTTTTGCTGGTAGGAGTTCTGAATTATGGGAACACCATAGCAGCCAGCATACAGAGCCGGAAGCTGACCTTTGCCATAATGGAAAGTCTGGGTATGTCTGGCAGGCAGATACGAAAGCTTCTTGTGAGAGAAGGAATGCTGTATGCCTTTTTCTCCATAGCGGTTACAGTGACGGCAGGTACGCTGATCACTTATATATGCTTCCAGGCTGTGAACTATACAGGGATACCCTTTTCAGTTCCGGTGCTGCCCTTGCTATGCAGCGGAGTGCTGGTCCTGATCCTATGTGCGGCAGTTCCCTTACTTTCCTACAAAAAGCTTCAGAAGAATCCTTCTATTGTGGAACGGTTACGGGAGTATGAGGAGTAGACAGGGAAAGAGCCGGAGGCATAAGATTTTGGTTTCTGGTACAGGGAGGAAAGACATGAATTACAGAATATTAGTTGTGGAAGATGAGCCGGACATCAATAACCTTCTGGCCAGGATACTGAGAGAAGAAGACTATAAGGTTTCACAGGCTTTTTCCGGAACAGAGGCCAAAATGGCGACGGAAAGGGAAATGCCGGACCTTATCCTGCTGGATCTTATGCTGCCGGGAATGTCCGGAGAAGAATTGCTCCAAGACCTGAGAGAGAACCGGAAATCTCATATTCCGGTGATCGTAATCTCCGCAAAAGGGCTGCTGGAGGATAAAGTCTCTCTGCTGAAAATGGGGGCGGATGATTATATCACAAAACCCTTTGAGCCGGAGGAGGTGGCCGCCCGTGTCCAGGCAAATTTAAGACGGTGGGGAAAAGCACCGGAGACAGAAAAGCCTTTAACCTATAAAAATCTGAAGCTTTCTCCCAGTGCCAGGAAAGTGACCCTCAGGGGAAAAGAACTGGCACTTACAGGCCATGAGTTCGACATCCTGTATCTCCTCATGAAGAATCCGGAAAAGGTGTATTCAAGAGAGCTGCTCTATGAACAGGTATGGCATGGAGGGTATTATGGTGAAAATAATACAGTAAACGTCCATGTAAGTAACATAAGGAAAAAAATAAAGGAAGAAGATCCCGGTGAAGAGTATATCCAGACGGTATATGGTATCGGTTTTAAACTTCCCCAGGCATAAATGATTTCTCATCTTTATAACTTCTTTAAAAGTTCTTTATGACTTATTAAAAGGGAAAAAGGTACAATACGTTTGTCAGATGGAGAACTCCCGACTGACAGACGTATTTTTGTATAGGAGGAAATAAGATGAATGGGTATGTTATGGAAACAAGACAGGTTACGAAAACCTACGGTTCCTTCCTGGCGCTGGACCATGTAAATATCCATGTGAGAAAGGGCTGTATCTACGGCCTTGTGGGAGATAACGGAGCAGGAAAGAGCACACTTTTGAAGCTTCTGGCAGGCCAGAGCTTTCCAACCAAAGGAGAGATAGAAATACTGGGAAAACATGGGCTAAAAGACCTGGAAAATGTCCGGAAACAGATGGGCTGTATGATCGAACAGCCGGGATTTTTTCCCAATATGACCGTGGAGCAGACTTTAAAATATTACTGTATCCAGAAAGGGATACCGGATACAGGACGGATCCTGGAAATGATGAAAATGACGGGAATTTATGAAAAGAGGAAGAGCAAATGCGGCACACTTTCTCTGGGGCAGAAGCAAAGGCTAGGGCTGGGGATCGCTATGCTGGGAGAACCGCAAATCCTGATCTTAGACGAGCCGATCAACGGTCTGGATCCCAGCGGGATCATAGAATTCCGGAATCTTCTCAGAAGGTTGAATGAAGAGAAAAAGATCACGATTTTGCTCTCCAGCCATATTCTGGCGGAACTGCAGCAGATCGCAGACGTCTATGGGTTTTTAAGCAGAGGCGTCCTTCTGGAAGAAATCAGTACAGAGGAACTCAGGGAGAGATGCGCCGACTGTATTGAACTTTCTCTTTCGGATACAGCCGGTTACTGTGTTTACCTGGAAAAGGCCTTTCCGGAAGAAAACTATAAGGTTTTACCCCAGGACAAAGTGAGGATCTATGCTCCAAAAAGACAGGGAGAGGCCTACAGCCGGCTGGCCGCTGAACATGATATTGCCATCAAAAGTATGCAGACCTTACAGTCTTCTCTGGAAGATTATTATATGAAGCTGAAAGAAAGAGGTGCAGGAAAATGATGAATTATACCAAAAGTGAGTTTTACCGGGTTTTTATTACAAAGGAAATTTATATTGCGGCAGCCTTGATGACAGGAATTGTGCTGCTGCTGAATGGGGCTTTACACTTTTTCGGGGGATCTTATGCAAACACTTCTTTCTCCTATTCTAATCTGGTGGCAAGTCCTATGGCCTTTGCTGTTATGGGAATGATCATTCCTTTCCTTTTCTATGAAGGGGGCAAAAGAAACGGTAATCTGAAAAATACTGTTGCCGGAGGAATTTCCAGGGTGAAAATATTTGCGGGAGAATGTGTGGTAAGCCTGGCAGTATCTACCCTTCTTATGGCGACCACCATGGGCGTATGGGTGCTCAGCGCCAATCTGCTCCTTGAAAAAGCCGGGCCTGTGGATTGGAAGGATTTTCTGGGAGAAGGGGCTGCTATGTACCTTATCGCTGGGGCCTGCCTTATATCCGGTATCCTTTTCCTGGAAATTTTCGATAAAAATATTACAGGAATACTGGTCTGGGCGGCCTTGTGGTTCCTTCTCCCGGAAGCCTTTACGTATCTGGCCGTCCGTTTCCCGGTTCTTTACCAGCCGGCTATGTGGCTTCCCAATAATTTTCTGGCGGTAAATGCTTCCCATGTAAATACCCGGGAGTGTATTACTGCCTGGGATACCATGGATGGAGTTATCCGCTGCGTCCTTTCCGGGCTGGCTGGATGTATCATCTTTGGTATTTCCGGCGCCGTGCTGCTGAAAAGAAGGGATCTGTAAGGAAGAAAACTTAAAGAAAAAATTCTCAAGGAGGAAAGGTTTATGCTGTGCAGGGTCTTACTGTTTTTAGCTCTTATCATAGGAGGATTCTTTGCTTTTCGCTATTTTTCTCTTCTCTATGCAATGAAAAAAACAGAGGAGGAAATCCGGGAGATACAGCAGGACCTTACTCAGAATCAGATGCTGCATCTGCCGGTTCCAAGCCCTGCCTTAGGAAGACTTTTGAATTCTTTTAATAAGGTGCTGGAAGAAATCCGGGAGGAAAGGATCTGCTATGAACAAAGGGAAAAAGAATTTCAAAAGCAGATTGAAAATATCAGCCATGATCTTCGTACTCCGCTGACTGTTATACTGGGGTATTTGAGAATCCTGAAAAAACACCCGCAGGCAGGGCTTGCCAAAGATTCAGAACTGGCGGATACTCTGAGGATCCTGGAACAGAAAGCAGAAAGAATGAATACCCTGGTAAACCAGTTCTACGATTATTCCCGTCTGTGCGCGGGAGACTTTAAAATGGAGATGGAAAAAACAGACCTATTCAGAGTCCTGCGGGAATCTCTTATGGAAAACTTTCGGATCCTGGAGGAAGCACATCTGAAAGTGGAGACAGATATTCCCTCACATCCTCTGTGGATAATGGCAAACCAGCCTGCTCTGGAACGTATTTTCCTCAACATGTTTCAAAATGGAGGAAGGTACGCAGAGACTGTGTTCCAGATCGCGGTAAAAGAAGAAAAACAGGAGGTTTCTATTTCTTTTACCAATGATACGAAGAAGCTGTTACCGGAGGATCTTCCACGGCTTTTCGACCGGTTTTATATACAGGACAGCTCCAGGAGCCAGGGAGGAACAGGACTGGGGCTGACAGTGGCAAGATCCCTGGCAGAAGAAATGGGAGGGACCCTGGAAGTCAGTGTTCCTGAGATACCAGAGAAAGAGGAAACACAGAATCTGATAGTCTGCTTTGAACTGAAATTTAAGGTATGGGACTTCTTTTAAATTTAAAGGAACCCAGACCTGCCGCAAGGGCCTTTGACTCTTGTAAGAGTAAAAAATCGGCTGTATAATATTTTTAGATTTCCGGCTGAACAAACAGACCGATTAAGGAGAGAACAGACATGACGAAAGATATGACAGAGGGACCGATCATCCCCCAGCTTACCAAATTTACTATACCTTTGATCCTGGGAAACCTGTTTCAGCTTACCTATAATGCTGCGGATTCTGTGATCGTAGGTAAGTTCCTGGGAGATGATGCCCTTGCGGCAGTGGGAACTGCAGGCCCTATTATGAATATGGTTATTTTGTTTATCAGCGGAATGTGCATGGGCGCCGGTATCCTTATGAGCAGTTACTACGGGGCCAAAAGATATAACCGGCTGGAGAGGCAGATCAGCACTGCTATGATAGGAGGGCTGATCTTTTCAGCAGTTATCGCGATCCTGCTGATTCTTTTTGCTCACCCGCTTCTGGAGCTGCTCCAGGTTCCCGCCGATATCATTGAATCTGCCAAGGGATATCTGCGGATCATTTTTCTCGGACTGGTCTTTACTTTTGTATATAATTTCTTTTCCAATACCCTGAGAGCCCTGGGAGACAGTAAGGTTCCTCTGTATTTTCTTATTGTCAGCGCATGTTTAAATGTGGCGGGGGATCTGTTTTTCGTTGTAGTCCTGCACTGGGGTGTTCCGGGAAGCGCAGTGGCAACGGTATTAAGCGAAATGTTATGCTGTCTCTGTTGCTTGGTTTACATAAAGAAGAAAATTCCTCTTCTGTGTCTGGGGAAAAAATGGCTGATATTCGACGGCTCTCTTTTGTGGAAGACCTTTTCTTATGGTATTACCAGCGCTCTCCAGCAGATGTGTGTACAGTTGGGAAAAATTTGTGTGCAGACAGTGGTGAATGTCCAGGGGGTAGAATTTATTGCAGCTTTTACTGCTATTAACCGTGTGGATGACTTCGCCATGACGCCTCAGCAGAATATTGCTCACGCAAGCACCACTTTCATGGCGCAGAACCGGGGAGCCGGAAAGATTGAACGGATGAAAAAAGGATTTTTCAGTTCCATCCTGCTTCAGGCAATCTATACGGCGGTTATTGCGGTAGTTACCTTTTTCTTTGCAAGACAGATCATGAAACTGTTCGTAGGAGAGAATTCAGAGGAAGTAGTTTCTCTGGGAGTTTCTTATCTGGTCCTGATCGCGCCGATGTATGTGATGCCTGCAGCTACTAATATTATTCAGGGATATTTCCGGGGATTGGGAGATTTAAAGGTCACACTGATCAGTACCGTCCTGAATATGTCCGCCAGATTTTTAACAGCCTGGCTGATGATCCATATCATGCACGGAAGCTTTGACCGGCTGGCCTGGGCGAATTTCTTCGGCTGGGTAGCTATGCTGGCTTTCCAGATCCCTATGATCACCCACAGATGGAAGAAAGTAAAATAAAAAAGAATAATGGAAGAAACAGCAGACCGGAGGCCATCATATATATGCAGACATGGCTGCCCGGCCTGTTGTCTATAAGATAAATATAGGGGAAGGTGTATTGATCGCCCCTAACGTTACCATCAGTACTACCAATCATCCTATGCATTACATGGCACGGCAGCATGGAGAAATGTACTGTAAGAAAGTGGTGATCGAAGATCATGTGTGGATCGGAAGCAATGTTGTCATCTGCGCAGGGGTTACGGTAGGAAAGGGATCTGTTATTGGCGCAGGAAGCGTTGTTACCAGAGATATTCCTCCAATGAGTTTTGCGGCAGGAGTTCCCTGCAAAGTGATCCGGGAGATTACAGATGAGGGTCTGAAGGAATTTGAACCGATTCCGGAGTAAGCAGGGAAGAAATACTACGGTAAAATCAGGTGCAGGAGTTTGAAAAACAGATAGAAATCCCAGTGGTCGAAGGCCGGAGTATCTGACCTATTTGGCATCCATTAGCAATCAGCAGGACAGTATTGAAATACAATATGAGGATGAAAATATATGGCTGACACAGAAGATATGGCTATGTTATATGATGTTGGGCTTCCGGCAATGAATGATTGTATTAGAAAGATATATGCAGATAGCGAATCGGAAAAGGCATGAGATTATTTGTGAGCATTATATCTGAAAAGGATTCTCAGAGATAAAGGAGATAAAGAATATGACAAAGTTTGAAGAATTTGAAAATATCGTGGAAAAACTCCGCTCTCCGGAGGGCTGTCCCTGGGACAGAGAGCAGACACATTCCAGCCTTAAAAAGCCATGCATAGAAGAAGCCGCAGAGGTGATCTGCGGGATCAATATACTGGAAGAGACTGGAAATCCGGATAATCTGAAAGAAGAGCTGGGAGATCTGCTCCTGCAGGTAGTGATGCATGCCAGGATAGCAGAGGAAGAAGGCTACTTTACTATGGATGATGTGATCCAGGGGATCATTGATAAAATGGTACGGCGGCATCCCCATGTATTCGGCGATGCGGTAGTCTCCGATTCGGGAGAAGTGCTGACCAGATGGGACGAAATCAAAAAATGGGAAAAAGAAGGAAAAGAATGGACAGAAGCTTATTTGCCAGCGGCTTTTGATGAGGCAAAGAAGCTGATCGATGAGGCTGCGGAGAGAAAAGGGTTTGTGTAGGTGGTTTCCCCTTTCTATATCTGAATATTAGTGCATCTGGAGGGTGTATTAAAAAGACAGTCAGTTTATATGGAACCAAAGAATAAAATGTCAGAGACGTCAAGCTTTCAAAGCATCGTTTCGCTCCTGCGGTAAAGTTTATCCAGGTATCAAAATGGCGGGAAATTTAACTTACAAGACTGCGGATCTTGGATTTTATCGGTTTTATAAAAATATCTGCAAAAAATTTAAAAAAATTAGCACTCAGGGGTTGACAGTGATAATAATATATGTTATATTACAACTAGAACAAAGGAAGAGAGATAAAAAAGAGCTTCCGGAGTTTAGAAAACTACACTGAGGTTTTCCAAAGTGCTGATATATATTTTATATGTCTGTTGAAAGGAGATATGACTTATGTTAATGCCTAGTATTTTTGGAGAAAACTTATTTGATGACTGGATGGATGATTTTGACAAGGCTTTCTGGGGAAAAAAGAATCCATTGTATGGTAAGAACGCTAAGAACCTGATGAAGACAGATGTTCGGGAACATGATAAAGGATATGAACTGGATGTGGATCTTCCGGGATTTAAGAAGGATGAGATTAATATCGGTCTGGAAAATGGATATCTGACGATTTCAGCCTCTAAGGGTCTGGATAAAGACGAAGAAGATAAGAAAGGTAAATATATCCGTAAAGAACGTTATGCCGGAGCTATGCAGAGAAGTTTTTACATAGGAGACGGCATCACTGAGGAAGAGGTGAAGGCAAAATATGAAGATGGCATCCTGAAAATCAGCATTCCTAAAAAGGACGCAAAGGCTGTGGAAGAGAAAAAGACAATCGCTATTGAATGATAATCCTTCCTAAATAAGTATAAAATAAAGAGCGGAGCTGCCACATTAAGCAGAATCGGAAATATTTCTGATACATGTTTAATGGGGCAGTTCCCTTTTTTATTTTAAATTTAACTTTTCATTTTAAGATTATCTTATGTACAGAGAAAATTAGTGGTTTACCTTATAGGGATAAGATATAATAGGAAAAAGAAATGAAAAGCTGAAAGGAAATCCTGATAATGAAAGGTAAAGATAATTTATCAGATGGCGAAAAGACAGAAACCGGAAGAAAAACAGTGGAAAGGCAGACAGAGCTTGGAATGATCAAAGTAGATATGGAGTATCCTTATCCTTGTGTGCCGCCGCCAGGAATCAGAGAAGAAAAAGATGGAAAACTTTTAATTATCACTGCTTCTCATACGTTCCGGATCAGAAACGGAGAAATGGAAATTTCACCTGTTCTTTATCAAAGCTGCATGCATCCGGAAAAAAACCATATTGATCCGGTACAGATCAGAATTGACGGAGAGGAAATCTGTTTTCAGGTGCGAAACCAGCAGTGGACAATTCGAAGCTCAGAAGCGTCTTCTGTGGAAATTCTGCCCTGGGAAGCGAAAATCAAAAAGAAAAGCTGTATCCCATGTACGAACTGCGGAAGATGCAGCTGGTAAGGGGGAGAAGCCGCTGATTTTGTCCTGTAGCGTCAGAACCCGTAAAGTCTTACAAGGTTTCTGCGGGTTCTGGCTTTTTGTCTGGGTCGTCAAATGGTGTGGTTTTTTACGGAAATGGTGTAGTAGATGGTGTAGTGGAATGACTTCAGAAGATACGGATAGGGATGAAAAATAAGGGGATAGCGAAAAGTAGGGAGATTTGATAAAATTAAGAAGAAAATGTATTTATCCGTCCAATGCCTTTGCTATTTTAACAGGCAACGGAGGACTTCATGTTGCAACACAATGTGGCGTGTTCAAAGGCACAACAAAAGCGGTATTTGTTGATCGACGGGAATATACCGGTCCGCTTTGGGAACAGATAGATGAAGCATTTCAGTTTGTTCTGCGAAATATTCACCTGGGCGCTACCATTGTGGGGATTTATCGCCAGGATGTTTATGAGATTCCACCGGATGCCATTCGTGAGTTGATTATCAATGCCATGGTGCATCGTAGTTATTTGGATCATGGTACGATACAGGTTGCGGTGTATGATAACCGATTGGAAATCACTTCCCCGGGAAAGCTGCCGATGGGACAAACTATGGAGCGTATGAAAGAAGGCTATTCTAAAATCAGAAATGAAGCTCTTGCCCATACTTTTGCTTATATGAATCTGATCGAGCATTGGGGAAGCGGTATTCCGAGAATTATTGATAAAGTAAAAGCTGCCGGACTGCGGGAGCCGGAGTTTATTGGCGGCGAGGTTGATTTGCGCATTAATATCTATCGTGGACAGGTTGAAACCAAGGATTATAATGACTTTATTAAAGCCAGTAAAGTGCCAGATACTACGGGAAAAGTGCCGAATAGCGTCGCTGGAGTGCCGGATACTGCTAAAAAAGTACCGGATACGATGGCGAAACTGCTGGATAATGAACATGGTTGAGAGTGCTTATTTGAGAAAAGAGGGCGCGGCACGAAGCACAATTTATG
>ERZ1643249.3093-NODE-3093-length-14875-cov-5.874494_pt1 | contig 14875 bp, 13 predicted proteins | sample MGYA00579263_ERZ1643249 | MGnify/ENA primary metagenome ERZ1643249 (study PRJEB29033, sample SAMEA4952264) | chicken gut metagenome | biome: Broiler Chicken; feature: Gastrointestinal Tract; material: Caecum | place: Ireland | collected 2018 | study: Broiler...
CGGCGCGAGCATCCCGCGCCGCCGCCCTTGTTGCAGTTTTTTCGGGAGGAGGTGCGATTCGCGAAACGTGGAGCGCGATTGAAGAGAAACCCCTTGCGCAACCGAAAACCCTCGCTATAATGGAAGAAAAAAACTTCTGGAGGAAAAAACAATGAAACTCAAAAAGATCTTGTTCGGGGCTATGGCCGCGGCGGCGATCGGAACGATGCTCTTCGGCATGGCGGCATGCGGCGGAAGTGCGGCAAAGAGCACGGGCACTTATCTGTCCGAAAACGAGCTCACTTACACGAATATGCTCCCCACCTACAACTACTTCTACATCGTCTCCACGACGCAGCAGCTTGACACCTTTGACGACAACACGTATTGCCTCACGGTCACGACTTCTATGTATTCCAATATCTCCGTCGGCCCCGATGTTCCCACGGGTGAAGAGACCTGGAACGACCGCGGACAGACGATCACCCGCTATTACGGCGAATGCACCGTGACGGTGGATCCCGAGGACGAGTCCATCGTCTACGTCAACATCAGCACCCCCACGCGCGTCGTTGCGGCTTCTTTCGGGGCTGCGACCATCGACACGAACGGCGAGTGGACAGAGGCGATCGTCGAGGCGAGCGGTGCAGAGACTGCGACGGACTATCTCGCAGGCAAAACGGAGAATTTCCCGACCGAGGGACATGAATTCATGGTCTCGCTGACGACCTGCTCTTTTGATCAGTTCAACTGGTAAAGCGGGAGGGCAAGACATTGAAAGACAACAAGATCGTGAAAGGGCTCGCCGCCGTGACTTCGAAGACGAAGATCTGGCGCGGCCTCGCCGCGGCGCTCGGTCTCGTGTTCTCGCTCTTCCTCGTGCTTTCCAACCTCGCGTGGTATTATGAGGGATTCGTCAACGATTTCTTCAACATCACCGCGCCCACCATCGAGGGCAACGAGGACACGCAGATCTACAAGAGCAGCTACGGCGATTTCAATGCGGAAAACTGCAAAACGCTCATTGAGGACGAAAACGACTTCAACATCCGCGCGATGCAGGAGGGCGCAGTGCTCCTGCGCAACGAGGACAACGCGCTCCCGCTCGCCGAAGACGAGCGCAACGTGACGCTGTTCGGCAACTCTGTCAAAAATCCCGTCTATGCGACCAACGGCGGCGGCGCTTCCTTCAAAGCGGAGCGCGGCGGCTCGCTGTACGATGCATTCGATTCGGCGGGCTTCAACATCAACGACACCCTGTTCAACGCCTATAAGAACAGCCCCGCCGAGCGCGTCTCTTCCTCGACGCCCGGCACCTCCGACATCGGCGAGGTGGACATCTCCTTCTACACGAGCGAGCTCAAAGCGACCTTCGGCGAGTATGGCGACGCCGCGATCGTCCTCCTCACGCGTTACGGCGGCGAAGGCGTCGACCTCGATTATGTCGCGGACGCGGACGGCGTACCTCTTCTCTCCCTGCACAAGGAGGAAGAGGACCTTCTGAAGATGATCAAGGATTCGGGCAAGTTCGAAAAGACGATCGTGCTCGTGAACAGCCCTTTCCCGATGGACATCGAGTGGATCGAGGACGCGGATTACGGCGTGGACGCCTGCGTCGCTTTCGGCGCGGCGGGCGACGTCGGGTTCATCGGCATCGCAAACCTTCTCATCGGCAAGGCGGATTTTTCGGGCCATCTGACCGACACCTATGCGACCGATTCGCTCTCCGCTCCCGCGATGCGCAATTTCGGCGACTTCACCTTCTCCAACCATTCGACCAAGTACGAGAACAAGTACGTCGTATACGCGGAGAACATCTACGTCGGCTATAAGTACTACGAGACCCGCTATCAGGACCAGGTGCTCGGCATCAACAATGCGGACAGCACCAAGGGCGCTTATGCCTCTTCGGGCGGCTGGGACTATGCGCAGGAGATGGCTTATACCTTCGGCTACGGGCTCTCTTACGCGCAGTTCACCCAGGAAGTGCAGAGCATCGAATGGGATAAAGAAGCACACGAAGTGGTCGCCAAGGTCCGCGTCGTCAACGAGGGCTGCGCGGAGGGCTCCGCTTACGAGGGCAAATCCAAGAGCGTCGTGCAGCTTTATGCACAGCTTCCCTATGAAGACGGAATGGCGGAAAAATCCGCGATCCAGATGATCGGCTTTGCCAAGACGGGCGAGCTTGCGCCCGGCGATGAGGAGATCGTCGAGATCCGTGCGGATGACTATCTGTTCGCCACCTACGACGGAGAGGCGGTCAACGGCGCGGATGCGAGCAAGACGGGCTGCTATGTCTTCGACGCGGGCGACTACTATTTCGCGATCGGAAACGATGCGCACGATGCGCTCAACAACGTGCTCGCGGCGCGCGGCGTGACGGGGCTCTTCGATGAAAAGGGGAACACAGTCACGGGAGACGCCGACAAGGCACAGGTCTTTAACCTCGCCGAGACGGACAACACGACGTATGCGCGGTCGGAGGCGACGGGCGAGATCGTCAGCAATCAGTTCGACGAGATCGATTACAATTATTTCATTGAAAACACCATCACCTATCTGACGCGGAGCGACTGGAACACCTATCCCGTTTCCTATACAGACCTCGCCGTCAACGACGAGATGAAGACGCTTCTCGTCGGCGAGACGTACACGACGCCTTCCGATTCCCCCGCGGTGAGCTCCATCACGACGGGTGCGGACAACGGCCTCGAATTTATCGACATGAAGGACGTGCCTTACACGGGCACCTATACGGACGCGAACGGCGTGGAGCAGGACGCGGACGAGATGTGGGAGAAATTCCTCGATCAGCTGACCGTGCAGGATCTGGCGACCATCTGCGGCGAGACGATGGGCAATGCGAAGATCGCATCCGTCAACAAGCCTGCAAACTCCAACACCGACGGCCCGAAGGGCTTTACGGGCGTCTATCAGCGCGGCGACCGTTCGGGCGTGACGCTGTATGTGGACGAAGTCACGATGGCGAGCACCTGGAATCTCGACCTGCACGCAGAGCGCGGCAAGTTCTTTGCGGAAGATGCGCTGTATGCGGGCTATACGATGATCTTCGGGCCGGGCGCGGACTGGCACCGCACCCCGTATTCGGGCAGAAATTCCGAGTACTATTCCGAGGACGCCAACATGTCCTATCTGTGCGGCGCGGCACAGGTCAAGACCATGCAGGAGGGCGGCCTGATCGCGGCGATCAAGCACCTCGTCGGAAACGACCAGGAGACCAACCGCCACGGCGTGGCGACCTTCTCCAACGAACAGGGATTCCGTCAGGGCTCGCTCCGCTGCTTTGAGGGCGCTCTGCGCGGCGATGTGGGCGGTGCGCTCGGAACGATGACCTGCTTCAACCGCGTCGGACTCACGGCGGGCGCCGCGAGCGAAGCGGTGCTCAAGACCGTCCTGCGCGACGAATGGGGATTTTTGGGCGTCAACCTGACCGACTCCTCCAAAGATGCGGCCGATTATGTCCACACCGAGGAGTGCATCGTAAACGGCACCGACATGTTCAACAACGACAGCGGACGCACCAACGAGCTGGTCAAGCTGGTCAAACAGGGCAAGGACGGCACCATTTTGCTCGCAATGCGCGAGGCGAACAAGCACTTCTACTATGCATATTCGAGGTCGAACCTCGTCAACGGGCTGGAGAAGGGCGTCGAAGTTCCCGATTTCATTCCCTGGTGGCAGCCTGCGCTCATCAGCGTCGACGTCGTGACGGGTACGCTGTGCGTGCTCTCGCTCGCGATGTTTGCGGTGGGTGAATACGTATTCAAGAGACGCGAAGGAGGGAACGTGTGATGAATTCCGTGTTTAAAAACAGGACGATCGGTTTCTACATCGCGCTCGCGGCGTCCGTCGTCGCGCTGGTCGCGGACATACTGTTCATCGCGCTGGACGGAACGGACAGGACTTTCTCTTCCGTCGCCTTCGTGTTCATGCTCGCGGGCTCCGTGTCCGTGCTTCTGATGCTCTTTACCGATCTTGCCTTTGCGCCCGTATTGCAGGCGGGGCTGTTCATCGCGGGCTTCGCGCTCGAACTGAACGCCACCCTCCCTTCGGTGTCCGACGTCTGGAACGGCGTCAACTTCATCGGCGGAAACGCGACGCTCGGCATCATCTTCACCGCAGTCTTTTTCCTCTGCGCGGTCGCGGCGATCGTCGCCTGCTTCCTCCCGCAGAGAAAACAGGCGGCATAGATCTCACGGGCGGGGAGCGGGTTTCCGCTCCCCGAACTGCCCGAACGGCAGAAAAAGATGCTTTGCGCTCTGTAAAGAGCGCCGTGCACTTAGGCACATAAACTGAAAGGTCTCTTTTTCATGGTTGTTAAACTGTTTTCAGAGGGCGCCGCCCGCAAGGGCGGCGCCCTCTGCGCATTTTTCTGTCAAACTGCTTTTTGTCAAACCGCCCGCAAGGGCGGCGCCCTCCGCGCATTTTTTTGTCAAACTGTTTTTGTCAAACCGCCCGCCGCGCGGAATCCTCCGCGCGGCGGGCTTTTCTCTTTCTCATTCCGCGCGGCGGGCTTATTTCTTTCTCGTTAGAGAGGGGCAAACTGTTGCGGAAGAAAATTTTCCCGCCAAAAAAAATTTAACTGAAAAACGCTTGACAATTTATACTATGTAATGTATAGTATTATACATAAAAAGGTATGGAGGCGAGGCGATTGGACGCACAACTCAAAAAGGGTTTGCTGGACGTATGCGTCCTGTCCGTACTGCGGGAGGGCGAGTCGTACGGCTACAAGATCATCTCGGACGTCGCGCCTTACATCGCCATCTCCGAGTCGACGCTTTATCCCATCCTGAAGAGGCTGGAGAGCGCGGGCGCGGTGACGACGAGGAGCGGCGCGGTCAGCGGGAGGCTTCGGAAGTACTACCGCATCACGCAGAAGGGCATGGAGCGCATCTGCGAGTTTGTGGAGGACGTAAAGGAATTCGAGAGGATCTATGAATTTATACTGCGGGGAGGCAGGCAATGACAGAAAAAGAATGGTTCAGGCAGTTTAAAAGGGAGCTTTCCGCCCTGCCGCGCGCGGAGCGCGAGGCGGCGGTGCAATACTATCGGGAGCTTTTCGGCGACCGTTCCGACGGCGGAGAGCGGGAGGAGGACATCCTCGCCTCGTTCGGCGCCCCTGCGCAGGCGGCGGCGGGCATTCTCGCCGAGCGGGAGGAAAAGGCGCCCGCGCGCAGTGCGGGCGGGGCAGGCCGTTCCCTTGTCGGGATGCTGCTGATGGTCTTCGTCGCCTTTCCCGTGGGGCTAGCGGTCTTCGTGATCGCGGTAACGGCGGGCGCGCTGTCCGTCGGCGGCGTCGCGCTTGTCGCGGGCGGGGGCGCGCAGACCGTGGCTTTCCTCGTGCTGATGGGGATGCGCGGCTTTTCCGCGGCCTGTCTCGCGCAGGTCGGCATGGGCATCGCGCTTGTGGGCGCGGGGTTTTTGCTCATCCCAATCCTTCTGAAAGTCGCAAAAAAACTCTTCCGCCTGTGCGGGATGCTGTTCGTGTTCATCGCGCGGCTTGTCACGGGCAAAAAGGAGGCCTGAAATGGAAAAGACAAATACCTTCGGGAAACTCGTCGTCGCGGGCGCGGCGCTTCTGGTTGCGGGCGCCATCGTGTTTTTGGTCGGGCTGGGGCTTTCGGGCTGGAAATTTTCCGCGCTGAGCACCGTCACCTATGAGCAGAAGAGCTACACGGCGGAAGGGGAGATCTCCTCCGTCTCCGTCGAATATTCCAACGCCGACATCCTCGTCGTCGTGGACGAGGGCGCGGAGCGCGTCACCCTCTCTTATCCAGTGGGATTCGACAAGGTCACCGACCGCGCGTCCGCGGTGACGCTGGAGGAAAAAGAGGGAAAACTGACCGTGACCGAGGCGCCGCAGCAGTTCTGGTTCGGCTTTTCGGTGCAGACGCCCGCGTTTACGCTCACCCTTCCCGCGGGGGAGTATGCGGACATTTCCCTTTCCACGGCCAACGGCAACGTCTCGGCGCGGGGGCTGAAGGTCGCGGGCACGCTTGCGCTCGGCTCCGAAAACGGAAACATCTCCCTCTCTGCGAGCGAGGCGGGAAAGGCGTCGCTCTCCACAAAGAACGGGAACATCGCGATCGAGGACGTCACGGCGGAGACGCTCTCTGCGGAGAGCGCGCTGGGCGACATCGCGCAGGCGGGCGCGCTGGAAGTCGGCACGCTGACCTGCTCGACGGAGCTGGGCGACGTCTCGCTGGATAAGGCGCTCGTGCAGAGCGCGCAGCTTTCCTCCGAGCTCGGCGACGTGACGGCACACCTTTCGGGCGTGCGCGAGGATTACAGCGTGACCGTGCGCACGGAGATGGGGGAGTGCAACATTCCCTCTTATGTCGGCGGCGCGCGCGACGTCACGGCGCAGACGTCGATGGGTGACATCTTCATCGCGTTTGAAAACTGAACGTGCAGACAGACGGCGCCCGCCGCGCGGATCTTTCCGCGCGGCGGGCGTTTTTTGGCTTGCGAAAACCACCCGTTAAACGGGTGGTTTTCGCAAGCCAAGTCAAGACCACCCGTTTTACGGGTGGTCTTGACTCTTTCCTTATTTATATAGATTGTGTAAAAATTGCAATACAATATTGTTTTTTATGCAATTGAACGTTGCTTCGGTCGGTGATATAATTAAGGCAAGAAAAAGGCGGCGCGCTTTCGGCGCGCCGCAACGGAACTGATTACACATCGACTGCTCCGCGCGGGCAAAGTGTCGTCTGCCCGCGCGGAAACCCCGTCGGTACGGAGGCGAGGTGGTCGTCCTTATTCCTTCGGCTTTTCTTTAAGATTGGAGGGCGGGAAGCCCATGACAGAAAGGTAAGAGCGGTAGAACGTCGAGTAATCGGCGTATCCGTACATCTCCGCTATTTTTGTCGGCTTTTCGCCCTGCATGATCTTCTTGTGCGCCGCCATGATCTTTTTTGTGCGTATGTACTTCATGATCGGTATTTTCATGTAAGCGCGGAATTCCTTGCAGATGTAAGACTGAGAGAAGAAGAACTTCTCGCAAAGATCGTGAATGGTGAGGGGAAGGCAGAGGTTCTGGTTGATGTATTGCAGGATGGGCGTGATCTTGTTGTCCGCGACGAGTGGTTTTGCGTCCGGCAGGGCGCGGCAGAGCGCGATCACGATCTCCGCAACGAGGTTTTTGCACAAAACGTAGAGATCCTCGCCCGAATACTCCTCGCAGTATGTGTCCAGCCGCTCGATGATAGGCTGTACCGCTCGGGCGCCGAGGAAAAAGGCGCTTCGGTCGGCGATCTTGTCGCGGATGTGCTCGGGCAGCATCTCCTCGGGAAATTTGAGCACATACCGCTCATAAGGGGAGCGGTCGCGGAAGGTCACGAAATGGTGCTCGCCCGGCTGAATGAGAAGCGCGTCGCCGGGGCTGAGGTCGTGGTTTTCCTCCTCGACGGTGTACGTCGTGCTCCCCGAGATGAAGAAAAACAGCTCGCAGAAGTCGTGGTAATGCTTGGCAAAGTCCGGCGCTTCTACGGGAAGAGAGTCGAGTTTGTGTGCAAAATCGATATCTCTGCAGACGAAGTTAAACATGATCCCCCTCTAAAACGATGCTCTGTTGTCTCATTATAACATGCGCGTATCGTTTTTGCAATGTTTTTCGAAAAAAAATAGAAATTTTTATAAAAACGGGGCATTGTCCCCCCAGGAGGAAAAAATGGCAAACACTGCAAGCGCGGCGCCGCTGAACAAGGGCAAGAGATACCAGATCATTCTCTTCCCGTTCAACAATGCCGCAACCAACTGCTACCTGACGTTGCTGACCTTCGTGACCTACTACGGCAGCTACTACCTGAGCGGCAGCTTCGTCAAGGCGATCGTGGACGCGGCGCTAATGACGGCGCTCACACTCACCGTCTCGACCGTCGCCACGCTGATGCGCGTCTTTGACGGAATCACCGACCCTATCTGCGGCGCGCTGATGGACAAGACACACGGCAAGCTAGGAAAGTTCCGGCCGTTCATGATCGCGGGCAACCTGATGATGGCGGTCTCGATCCTGTGCATGTTCTTCGCGATCCGTCCCGTCGAGAACAGCGTCCTGCGCTGGGTGCTCTTCATCCTGTGCTATGTCGTGTACGTCCTCGGCTACACGGCGCAGTGCGCCTGCACCAAGGCGGGCCAGACCTGCATCACCAACGAGCCGTACCAGCGCTCGCAGTTCGTGATCTGGAACATGGTCGGCATGATCGGTTCCATCGTCCTGATCAACCTGATCGGCAACGGGCTGTTGCCCATGTTTATCGATCCCATAAGCGACAAGCTCGGTGCGCAGTATAACCCCGCATTCTACAACATCCTCGTTCCCGTCACCATTCTTCTCTCCGCGTTCTACACCGTTCTGGCTCTGATCGCCATCTGGAAGAAAGACCGTCCCGAGTTCTGGGGCGTGGACGGTGTGACGGAAGGGGCAAGAGTCCGCTTCAAGGACTATGTCAACCTGCTCAAGAACAACAGCCAGATCCGCTGGCTGGTGCTCTCGTCCGGCTGCAACAAACTCGCTTCGACCATCGCGACTTCGGGCACCGTCGCCATCCTGCTCTACGGCATCATGATGGGCAGCTACAACGGCCTGTACATCCCGATCTACGCGCTGTCCTTCATCTTCATGGGCCTGTTCTTCGTCCTCGGTGCGCGCACGGCGGGCGCCAAGGGGCAGAAGCGCGCGGTCGCGCAGTACACCTCCATCGCGTTCCTGTTCTACATCGCGCTGATCGTCATGCTGCTCATCTGGAACCCCGACAACGAAAACACCTGGCTTTCGCTCATCCATTGGGGAGACGACGGCTCCATCTACTTCTCGACCAACTTCTTCACCATCGCGTGGATCGTGCTCTACGGTTGCGGCTACGGCGCTTACAACTGCTGCTCCGAGATGTGCATCCCGATGGTCGCAGACTGCACCGACTATGAGACCTACCGTTCGGGCAACTACGTTCCCGGCATCATGGGCACCATCTTCTCGCTCATCGACAAACTGGTCTCCTCGCTCGCGACCCTTCTCACGACGGTTTTCACCGTCGGGCTCATCCCCGCGCTGGGCGGCAATCTGCCTTCGACGGGCACGGTCATCACCGACCTCACGGGCGTACGTCTCTCGACGATCATCTGCTTCTGCCTGCTTCCGATGGCGGCATGGCTGGTGACCATCGTCTGCATGATGTTCTACAAACTCAGCGGCGAAAAGCTCAAGGAGATCCAGGCGGTCAACGCCGTGCGCAAGGCGGCGATGGCGGGCGGCATGAGCAAAGAAGAGGCGATGCAGACCTGGGTCACCATCGACCAGGTCCCCGCGGAATTCGTGCCCGAGGAGAAGAAGCGCATCGACAAGAAGACGGGCGCCATCCTTCCTCCCGCAAAACCCAACATAATGGACAAGATCTACTTCGCGGTCTGGGGACGGCGTGAAAAGACCCTGGCAAAGCCCTCGTCCAACGCGGTGCCCATCCCCGAAGAATACCGCCTTGCAGAGACGGAAGAGGAGAGCGACATCCTCGCCGAATAAGGAGTAAACGAATGAAGCTGACTTTTCGCTGGTTCGGTCCCACCGACAGCATCCCTTTGCGTTACATAAGACAGATCCCCGGCATGACGGGGGTCGTGACCGCGGTGTACGGCGTGCCCGTGGGAGAGGTATGGAAGGAGAGCGACCTCAAACCGCTTCGCGAGGCGTGCGAGGCGGAGGGCCTTCGCATGGAGGTCATCGAATCCATCCCCGTGCACGAGGACATCAAACTCGGTCTGCCCACCCGCGACCGCTACATCGAAAACTACTGCCGCAACGTCGAGGTGTGCGCGGCGCAGGGCGTCAAGTGCGTCTGCTACAACTTCATGCCCGTCTTCGACTGGCTGCGCACCGATCTCTTCCACAAGAACGCGGACGGCTCCACATCGCTGAGCTACTCGCACGACGACTTCGCGGGGCTGGACCCCAAAGAGCTGCACCTGCCCGGCTGGGACGAGAGTTACACCCCGCAGGAGCTGCGCTCCTTGCTCGACGCCTATGCGAATGTCACCCGCGAGGATCTGTTCAACTCGCTCGTGTACTTCCTCGAGCGCGTCATCCCCGTCTGCGAGCGCTGCGGCGTCAACCTCGCCATCCATCCCGACGATCCGCCCTGGGACGTCTTCGGGCTGCCGCGCATCATCTCCTGTGAGGCCGATCTCGACAGGCTGTTCGCGGCGGTGCCTTCCAAGGCAAACGGCCTGACCCTCTGCACCGGTTCGTTCGGCGCGGGCAGGACGAACGACGTCGCCCGCTTCGCCGAGAAATACGCGGCGCAGGGCAGGGTGCATTTCGTACACCTGCGCAACGTGCTCTACACGGACGACAAGGACTCCTTCCGGGAATCCGGGCATCTTTCCGCGAACGGCTCGCTCGACATGGCAAAGATCGTCGCCTGCCTCGTGAAGAGCGGTTTCGACGGGTATGTGCGTCCCGATCACGGAAGAATGATCTGGGACGAAGGCGGAAAACCCGGCTACGGACTTTACGACCGCGCGCTGGGAGCGGCATACATCAACGGTTTGTTTGAAATGGCTGAAAAAAACTTGAAATAATCGGCAAGATGCGATAAAATAAGCCAAGAAAGACGGAGGTAACGGCCATGAAAATTCCTTTTAAAGTAGACTTATCAGACCAGGTGGTCGCGATCACGGGCGGCGGCGGCGTGTTGATGGGCGCGTTCGCGGAAGCGCTCGCCGCGTGCGGCGCGAAGGTCGGCGTGATCGACATCGATTCAGCGGCTTGCGACAGGGTCGCAGGGGAGATCGAAAAGGCGGGCGGCAAGGCTGTCGCCGCTCCTGCGGACTGTTTGAACCGCGCCAGCATCGAGGGTGCGAAAAAGATCATCGAAGACGCGTTCGGCAGCGTGACGCTGCTCATCAACGGCGCGGGCGGCAACAGCGGCCGCGCGACGACGGAAAACGAGTTCGCCGCCGAGGCGAAAGAGGGGATGCGCGACTTCTTCTCTCTCGACGAGAAGGGCTTCCGGTTCGTGTTCGACCTCAACATCATGACGGCGGTCCTCTGCTCGCAGGTGTTCGCGGCGGACATGGCAAAGCGCGGCAAGGGGAACATCATCAACATCTCCTCGATGAACGCGTTCCGCCCCCTGACCAAGATCCCCGCGTACTCCGCGGCAAAGGCGGGCGTCTCCAACCTCACGCAGTGGATGGCGGTGCACTTCGCGTCGAAGGGCATCCGCGTCAACGCGATCGCGCCCGGATTCTTCTCGACGGCGCAGAACAAGACCCTTCTCTGGAATGCGGACGGCACGCCCACGGCGCGCACCGGCAAGATCCTCTCGCATACGCCTATGAACCGTTTCGGCGAGACGGAGGACCTGCTCGGCGTGCTTCTGTGGCTCTCGGACGAAAATTCCAGCGGCTTTGTGACCGGCGTGGTCGTTCCCGTGGACGGCGGTTTCTCCGCATACAGCGGGGTGTGACGCCATGAAGAAATTTTTCGGAGAAGATGCCTTGCTCGGCAACGGGAGCGCCGCGGCGCTCTACGCGCAGGTGAAGGACCTTCCAATCATCGACTATCATTGCCACCTCGACGCCTCGCAGATCGCGGCGGATGCGCCGCTCGGCGACATCGGCGAGCTGTGGCTCGCGCACGATCACTATAAATGGCGCGCGATGCGCCTTTGCGGCGTGGACGAGCGCCTGATCACGGGCGACGCTTCGTGGGAGGAGAAATTCCTCGCCTATGCGTCCGTCGTGCCGCAGCTGATCGGCAACCCGCTCTATTACTGGACGCACCTCGAGCTCAAACAGATCTTCGGCATCGACTGTCCGCTCAACGCACGCACGGCGGCGGACGTCTACGCCCGCGCGAACGAAAAGCTCAAAACGCTGACCGTCCGCGCACTGCTCGGACAGTTCCGCGTGCGCTACGTCGCGACGACCAACGACCCGACCGAATCGCTCGACTGCGTAGGAAAGTACGGCGACCTGCTGGTCGCGCCCACCTTCCGCCCCGACCGCCTGTTCTCGCAGCGCGAGAAGTTCCTCGGCGAGCTGGGCGCGTGCACGGGCGGAAAGATCGGAACGCTCGCGCAGCTGTGCGCGGCGCTCTCCGCGCGGCTGGACCTGTTCTGCTCGAAGGGCTGCAAGCTCGCAGACCACGGCTTTTACGCCTTCCCGCATTCGTATGCCTCCGAGAAAGAGGCGGAAGCGCTCTTCGCGCGCAGGGATTCCCTCTCCGCGCAGGAGAATGACGCGCTGACGGGGTACCTGTTCCTGTGGCTGGCGCGCGAGTACGCAAAGCGCGGCATGCTCCTGCAGATGCATTTTTCCGTCGTGCGCAACGTCAACAGCAAGATCTTCGCCTTAAACGGCCCGGACAGCGGCTGTGACGTGTTCACGAACGGCGTGCGCGGCGAAGACGTGATCGCCTTCCTCGACCGCCTCGGCGGCGAGGGCCCCGAGATCGTGCTGTACTCGCTCGATCCGGGCGCCGTCCCGATGCTCGCCACCATCACGGGCGCCTTCCGCAAGGTGCGCATGGGCGCTGCCTGGTGGTTCAACGACACGGCGGAGGGCATCCGCGACAACCTCAGCAAGCTCGCGGAGTATTCCTGCCTGGGCACGCACCTGGGCATGCTCACCGATTCCCGTTCTTTCTCTTCCTATTCGCGGTTCGACTTCTTCCGCAGGTTGCTGTGCGACTATGTCGGCGGCATGGTGGAGAGGGGAGAGTACGCGCAGGAAGACGCGGAAAAACTTGTGCGCGACATCTGTTACGACAACGTCGCAAGGCAGTTCGGCCTTGCAAAGTGACATAAATCCCGATTGAACGATAGGAGTAAATAGAAATATGTTGGAAATTTCTGAGATCTGCCGTTATCGCCTGGTCCCCGTCGTCGTGCTCAAGAGCACGGAAGAGGCGGAGCAGGTGCTGGGTGCGCTGGTGCGCGGCGGGCTTCCCGTCGCGGAGATCACCTTCCGCACCGCGTGCGCGGAGGATTGCATCCGCCTCGCATGCGAAAAATTCCCCGAGATGCTTGTCGGCGCGGGCACCGTCATCAACGGCGCGCAGTGCGAGCGCGCGATCGCCGCGGGCGCGAAGTTCATCGTCTCGCCCGGCCTGAGCGACGAGGTCGCCGAGGTCTGCAAGCGCGAAGGGGTGCCGTATCTCCCCGGCGTCGTGACGCCCACGGAAATCATGCACGCGCTCTCGCTCGGCATCTCCGTGCTCAAATTCTTCCCCGCATCCGATTTCGGCGGGCTCAAGACCATCAAGGCGCTGTGCGCCGCTTTCCCGCAGATCAAGATCATGCCCACGGGCGGCGTGAGCGAGGCAAACGTCTGCGAATATCTCGCCTTTGAGAAGATCGTCGCCTGCGGCGGCACCTGGATGATCAAGGGCACGCCCGAAGAGATCGAAGAAAAGACAAAGCGCGCGGTCGCGCTCACCACAGGAGGGAAATTATGAAAGCAGTGACATTCGGCGAGATCATGCTCCGCCTTGCCCCCGAGGGGTATTACAGATTCGTGCAGGCAGACCGTCTCGGCGCCACCTACGGCGGCGGTGAGGCAAACGTCGCCGTCTCGCTTGCGAACTACGGCGTTCCCGCCGCGTTCGTGACCAAACTTCCCGCTCACGAGATCGGCCAGGCGGCCGTCAACTCCCTGCGCCGTTTCGGCGTGGATACGGACAGCATCGTCCGCGGCGGAGACAGGGTCGGCATCTATTATCTCGAAAAAGGCGCTTCCCAGCGCCCCAGCAAGGTCATCTACGACCGCGCGGGCTCTTCCATCGCCACGGCGGGCGTCAGCGATTTTGATTGGGAAAAGATTCTCGACGGCGCGACCTGGTTCCACTTCACGGGCATCACGCCCGCGCTCGGCGACAACGTCGCCGCGATCGTCAAGGACGCGCTCGAAGTCTGCCGCAAGAAGAAGATCACCGTCTCCTGCGACCTCAACTACCGCAAAAAGCTGTGGACGCGCGACAAGGCGCGCGAGGTGATGACTGCGCTCATGCCCTATGTCGACGTGTGCATCTCCAACGAAGAGGACGCGAACGACGTGTTCGGCATCCGCGCTGGCAAGACGGACGTCACCGCGGGCAAACTTGACAAAGAGAGCTACAAGTCGGTCGCCTCGCAGCTCGCCGAGAAGTTCGGCTTCCGCTACGTCGCGATCACCCTCCGCACCTCCATCTCCGCGAACGACAACAAATGGGCGGGCATGCTGTACGACGGCAAGGATTTCTGCTTCTCCAAGGAATACCTCATGCACATCGTCGACCGCGTCGGCGGCGGCGATTCCTTCGGCGGCGGGCTCATCTACGCGCTGATGAACGGCTACGCGACGCAGGACGCGATCGAGTTCGCAGTCGCGGCGTCCTGCCTCAAACACTCCGTCGAGGGCGATTTCAACATGGTCTCCGCGGCAGAAGTCCGCGCGCTCGCGGGCGGCGACGCTTCGGGCAGAGTCCAGCGTTGAGCGATTTGACTGTACATCCGATACGATCCGATAAAAAAGAGAGCGCCTTCCGCGTCGCGGGAGGCGCCCTCTTTTGCGCGCGTCGGGCATTCGTGCAACCGTGCGGCCGTGCGGCCGTGCGGTGCCATTCGGCGGGGCGGGATAATTTTACGTTCGCGGGCGTGTTTTGGCGGCGCATTCGGCGCGCGCGGGGAAATTTTGCGCCCGCGGTGTTTTTGGCGGCGCATTCGGCGCGCGTGAGGCATGGCGACAGGGCGATTTTCGTCCGCAGTGCGTGTCGTGCGGCGGTGCGGCCGTGCGGTGCCCGCACCGTTCGCGGCGCACTTTGCCGCCCGTCTAGCGAAAAGCCGTACAGGCGGGTCTTGCCCGCCTGCAAACAGATCTTCCCTGTCTTTTCGGG
>ERZ1643249.3094-NODE-3094-length-14870-cov-9.360445_pt1 | contig 14870 bp, 11 predicted proteins | sample MGYA00579263_ERZ1643249 | MGnify/ENA primary metagenome ERZ1643249 (study PRJEB29033, sample SAMEA4952264) | chicken gut metagenome | biome: Broiler Chicken; feature: Gastrointestinal Tract; material: Caecum | place: Ireland | collected 2018 | study: Broiler...
TTAATGATGTAAAATTATTTTTTGAAAATGGAAAAAAGACAATAATTAATTGACAAAAAAAGAAAGAGAAACTCTGAATTTTCAAAGTTTTCTCTTTCTATATTTCTATACTTCTTTCTTTTTCTTAAATATAACCAACTTACTCAAAACATAATTTAACACAACAACTATTACCTGTGTTGTAATCTTAGATACAATATCATTTATATGTAAAACATATATCATTAAAGCAAACAAAGACACATCACACAAGACACCTGTAAAAAGTCTTGCAAATATAAAAGAAAACATTTCCTTTATAGTCTGTATCAAGCTTTCAGTTTTACTTGAAAAAACAAATAATTTATTTGTTATATATGCAAATAGAACTGATACACACCAAGCAATAACATTACTAATAATTTCATCTATTCCAATTATTCTAGCTGGTATATAATATGATATAAAATTAACTATAGTTGTGCATCCTCCAAAAAACAAATAGTTAATTATTTCTTTATATTTTAAATACAATTCTTTTATCTTTTCCATTTATTTATCTTTTTTCTCCTTTTCTAGTTCATTTACTCTATTTTTTAATAATGAAATTTCTTGTACTAAAGAGATATTATTTGTATATACTTTTGAAACTCTCATTGTTAACTGGAATATTAGGTAAAATGCAACAAATATAGTTATACAAAATAGCATATTGGCAGGAACTTCAAATCCTAATAGTTTAGTAATATTTTCTACAAGGTTTGGTATTAGTATAGCAATTATTAATAAAATCCCACTAGTTAGCCAAAAAGTTGACAAAGCTATTTGTATTTTTTTACGTTTAATTTCTTTTAATATTAATAAAATATATATAGCTGTTATAATAACTAATCCTATTTTTAAATTATTTGTCATTTTTCTTCCTCTTTTCTCTTTTAAAATTTAAACTATCTACTATTAATGCTAAACTTACCTTAATCATGTAATCAGCACTTTTCCAAATATTTATTGAAGATTTTCCACCCTGACGTTCATTCATGCTTACAGGTACTTCCACAATATTATAATTATTTATTAATAATTCCATTGTTGATTCTGGTTCAGGATATTCAATAGGATAATTTTTTGCAAATATTTTTATTACTTCTTTATTAACTGCTCTAAAACCTGAGGTAGGATCTGTTATTTGCTTTTTACAAAATAATTTTATTAGGACAGAAATGATATTTTTTCCAAACCTTCTCATAAATGTAGATTGAAACTCGCTTGAACTTTTATCTAGATATCTTGTCCCAATACACATATCAACTTCTTTATTTATAATAGGCTCACAAATTTTTTTCACATAATTTATATCATGTTGTCCATCACCATCAAATTGTATTGCAATATCATAATCATTTTGATATGCATATTTATATCCTGTTTGGACTGCTCCACCTATTCCTAAATTTTGTATTAAATCTATGTGATTAATATTATTTTCTTTTAATATTTCCAATGTGCTATCTGTTGAAGCATCATTTATTACAATATAGTCTAATTTGTTTTCATTTTTTTCATTGTATTCTTTTATTGTATTATATACTTTTAATATATTAGCTTCTTCATTATATGCTGGTATTATTAATATAACTTTCATAATTCCTCTTTCCTTTTCAAAATATAATAAATTAAAATTTTTAATTATCTTCTTTTATATTTATTTTTTTATCAATTATATATTGTGGTCTATTTTTTGTTTCATCATAAATTCTTCCGATATATTCGGATATAATCCATATTGACATTAACTGAATTCCTGCAAAAAATGTTACTGTTATCATTATGGATGTCCAACCTGCTGATAATTGATTTAATTTAAAAATATATGATATCACGGCATATATTAAAATCATTATAGAAATTACAATTGAAATTATACCAATAATACCTACCAATTTCAATGGTTTTGATGAAAAACTTATAATTCCATCTGATGCTAGCTTTAACATTTTCTTTAATGGATATTTTGTCTTCCCTGCATATCTCTCTTTTCTTTCATATTCATAGGCTATTTGATTATATCCAACCCAACTAAAAAGTCCTCTTAAAAATTTATTATGTTCTGGCATTTGATTAATTGTGTCTACTACTTTTCTATCTACTAATCTGAAATCTCCAGTATCTTTTGGAATTTCAACATCTGATAATAAATTTAATGTTTTATAAAACATTTTTGCTGTAAGTAACTTAAATGCTGATTCACCTTCTCTAGTTTTTCTTTTTCCATAAATTACTTCATTTCCTTCTTCCCATAATTTAAGCATATCTGGAATAGTTTCAGGTGGATCTTGTAAATCTGCATCTATTATGACAATTGCATCTCCTGTTACTTCTTTTAGCCCAGCTGTTACTGCTGCTTGATGCCCAAAATTCCTAGAAAATGAAACAACTTTTACATTATTATCATTTTTTGCTATCTCTTCTAATAATGGTAGTGTTTTATCTTTACTACCATCATTCACAAAAATCATTTCATACTCATAATTTTTGATTCCTGTTAAAACTTCTTTTAATCTTTTATAACATTCATTTACAACTTCTTCTTCATAATACATTGGAACTACTATTGATATTTTTTTCATTATTTTTACTCTCCTCACATAATAAATTTAGATTTTCTTATTTTACCTATAAACCGATCACTTTTTATCTCTTTAGGCGCATCTAACATTTTCTTTGACCTTTTACTCTTAATTTTATTTTCAGTAAAAGTAATTAATTTTGTAATACTAAATGCTGCATATGGTATTAGCAAATAGTAATATTGCAATACATATATAGCTTTAGTCTCCCAGAAAACATGAAATACAAATCCTCCTAAAAAAATTATTGGTAATAAAACAAATTTTAGCTTTCCCTTTTTATATATCATATACATAGTATAAAAAGCAAATATAAAAACTGTAGATTGAAAAATATTTAAAAATTGCTCTTCTATGTCAAATAATGTTCCACTAAGCATAGATATAATTATTGGTTTACTCTCTAATTCCTTTATATATTCTTTGTTTTTCTCGGTTTGTCTATCTACTGAAGCCAGTTGAACTGTTTGAAAAGTCGGATTTAACCATGTTGATGCAAGCTTGTCTGCATAAAATCTCAGCAATTCTTTCGGATTTCTTAATAATTCATTAACTCTCTCTTTTATAAAGTACATGTCTATTTCTTTTGCACGCTCAACATTGCCATTATTTTTTTTATATACATTTACAGGGATTTCTATATACCAGCCTGACGTCATTATTTTATTATCTGCCATCCCTATATAAAGATATCCGAGCATAGGCGTTCCTTCTGGTATTTCTTTATTGGTATATATCTCTAATGACGTTTTTGTTAAAAATTGCAATATTATATATGTAATTAAAATTAAACCTGCTCCTAAAATAGTTCTTTTATTTTTATCTTTTAAAAATTCTAATAATAGTATAATTATAACACCACATAAGAATATACTATAATTACTTTTTAAAATTATAGCTATAGCCATTGTAATTGCTGTAATTAATATGTTTTTTATTTTCTTTGTTTCTAAATATCTTAAAGTATTATATAGAGCTATTAATCCAAAAGTTAATCCATTTATATTTCCATACACAAATACATTGAAAAATAAGAAATATATAGAAAATCCCAATAATAAAAATATTACTACTTTTTCTATTTTCTTATCTTTAAATAATTGTTTAGTTATCTTGTACATTAAAAATAAATTTATTATTGAAAATCCAACATTTAGTATTTGTAATAGAAGAGGATTATTTGTATTAAAAATTTTATATATTATTGCAATATAATATATTATTCCTAATTGAAATGGATATATTCCAAAATATGAAGTTGGATCTCCAAAATCGCTAAAATCTTTTTGCAACAATTTTTCGGCTAACTCAATAACGCTCAATTGGTCATAACGAGGATTAAATTTCAAATTGCAAATCCATAATAGTTGAGATATAGCAATAATTATCAAACATATTGCTAATACCCATTTTGTTTTTACTTTTTTAGTAATTTTATAAAATATAAAACAGCCTAATAAAAAAATTAAAATTCCTAAGAAGAGGAATGGGATGTTTTCCCATACATATGCTGTTCTTTCAAGTGTATATTTATATGTATCTAATTTAAAAAATGCTGTTATTAATAATGAAAAGATTCCTATAATTAGTACTAAAATTGCTACACATAATAGTAAATATTTGCTACAAAAAATTTGTATTTTTTCACCCCTACTTTTATTTTTCATCCTAATTTCCTTGTATAATAATATTTAGGTTTTTTATAGTGGTTCTACCTATAAACCAATCACTTTTTTATTTCTTTAGGCTTGTCCAACAATTTTTTTTGCTTTTCTCTTTTAATTTTATTTTCAGTAAAAGTAATTAATTTTGTAATACCAAATGCTGCATATGGTATTAGCAAATAATAATATTGCAATACATATATAGCTTTAGTCTCCCAGAAGACATGAAATACAAATCCTCCCAAAAAAATTATTGGTAATAAAAGAAATTCTAATTTTCCAGTTTTAGCTAAAATATACAAAGCATAAAATGCAAATATAAAAATTACAGATTGAAGAATATTTAAAAATTGTTCTTCTATTTTGAATATTTTTCCACTAAGCATAGATTTTATTATTGTTTTATTTTCTATTTCTTGTGCATATTCTTTATCTATTTGTAAAACAGGTCCTGGTGATGCACACCAAATAGTTTGATATGTAGGATTTAACCATGTTGATGCAAGTTTATCTGCATAATAGTAAATTAATTGTTTTGGATTGCTCAATAATTCACTTATCCTTACTTTTATATGGTAAATATCTTCTTTTTTCGTAGCTTCACTATTGCAATTATTTTTTTTGTATATATCCACTGGTTCTTGAATATACCATCCTGATGCTTTTTCTTGTTTTTCTGCCATTCCCATATAAATATATCCTATCATGGGAATCCCTTCTGGTATTTTTTTATTCGAATAAATTTCCAGCGATAATTTTAATAAAAATTGCAACACTATATATGTAAATATAATCAAAACTATTCCAGCAATAGTTCTTTTATTTTTGTCTTTTAAAAAATCAAGTATTAATATAATTATAATTCCACACAAAAATATATTATAATTACTTTTTAATATTATAGATATTGCTATTGCAATTGATATAACTAATAAATTTTTTCTATTTTTTGTTTCTAGGTATTTTAATGTATTATATAAAGCTATTAAACTAAAAGTCAAACCATTTATGTTTCCATATACATGTACATTAAAAAATAAAAAATATATAGAAAATCCTAACAATAAAAATATTGCAATTTTATCTACTTTCTTATCTTTAAATAGTTGTTTTGTTATTTTATACATCAATAATATATTTATTGCTGAAAATATAACATTTAATATTTGTAATATCAAAGGCTTAGTTGTATTAAAAACCTTAAATGCTAGAGCAATATAATATATGATTCCTAACTGGAATGGATATATACCAAAATACGAACTAGGATCTCCAAAATTATCAAAATTCCTCTGTAATAATTCTTTAGCACATCCTATAATACTAGCTTGATCTGCACGTGGTATGAATTTCAGATTATTAACCCATAATAATTGTGATATAACAATTATTATTATACAAAATGCTAATAACCATTTTATTTTAATCTTTTTAGTTATTTTATACAAACTAAATAATATTAGCAGAAATATTAAACATCCTAATAAAACTAAAGGAAAATTGTCTAATCTATAATTTGTTTTTTCTGGTACAGAACTATATGTAGCATTTTCAAAATAAGCTGTTACTACTAATGAAAAAATCCCTATAATTAGTATTAGAATTGCTATAAATAATAATAAATATTTGCTACAAAAAATTTGTATTTTTTCACCCCTGCTTTTATTTTCCATTTTTTTCCCCTTCTACTACATAAAAAATTTATTTTTTCATGTCTTTTTCTGTTTCTCTTATTATATAAATTGGTCTATTTTTAACTTCTAAATATGTTTTTGATAAATATTGCCCTATTATTCCTAGTGAAAATAACTGAACACCACTTACTAAAAATATAATGCATACCATAGAAGGCCAACCAGATGTAGGGTCTCCGTAAATTAATGTTCTTATCACTATAAACAATATTAATAAAAATGATATTACACAAAAAACCAATCCTATTACAGAAGATAATATTAATGGAAAGGTCGAAAAAGCTGTTATTCCCTCTATAGCATATTTAAACAACTTCCAAAAAGACCATTTAGTTTCTCCTGCTACTCTTTCGATATTTTCATATTCAATCCATTTTGTTTTAAAACCTACAAAACTAAATATTCCCTTTGAATAACGGTTATATTCTTTCATTGAAATAATAGAATCTACCATTTGTCTTGTCATTAATCTATAATCTCTTGCTCCGTCAACCATTTCAATATCTGACATTTTATTTATTAATTTATAAAACACTCTTGCAAAAAAGCTTCTAATAGGAGGTTCTCCCTTTCTAGTTACTCTTCTTGTCCCTATACAGTCATATCCTTCATTTTTTATGGAATCATACATTTTTCTAAGTAGGGATGGCGGATCTTGTAAATCCGCATCCATTAAAGTAACATAGTCTCCTTTTGTTGATTCCAAACCTGCATACATAGCTGCTTCTTTCCCAAAGTTTCTTGAAAAAGATATATATCGCACTTTAGAATCTTTTTTTGCAAGTTGTTTAATTTCTTCTAATGTCTTATCTTTTGAACCATCATCCACAAAAATATATTCAAAATCTATATTTTCAAAATCTTGTTTACGTACTCTTTCCATTTCTTCATAAAATAATGGTAAACTTTCTTCTTCATTATAACATGATACAATTACTGATATTTTTTCCATATAATATCCTTCCTTATCATAATTAATATTTTTTGTAACAATAATTCATATCTACATATCCTGCAATTCCATTTACAATTCCACTACTTGTATATTGCCACATTGTATATGCATAAGGATAGTCTGTTTCATTTGTATAATGTGCTAGCCAAATGTCATAATCATTTAATTCATTTATGTTTAAATTATTTAACAACCAGTCTTTATTTGCATATATCATTGATTTATATCCAGCTTGTTCTATTACATCACAAAATGTTTTACATATTTCTGTTCTTAACTCTTTTGAAATTGAATCAGCTCTTCCTGTTCCATTTGGTGTTCTTTCTGTATCTATTGCTATTGGATATTTAATTTCTATATTATATTTCTTTAATAAGTCTAATACAAAGTTTGCTTCTACTACTGCTTCTTGTACAGTAATTGCTTGTGAATAGAAATATATTCCTATATCTAATCCATTTGCTGCTGCATTTTTCAAATTTGTTTCAAAATATGGATCTATATTCATACTTCCACTTGCACCATACCCTCTAAATCCTGCTCTTATCATTGCAAAATCTATACCTGATTGTATTACTTTGTCCCATAATATATATTTTTGATAAAATGATACATCTACTCCATTATATATTGATTTTGTTCCAAAAAAGTTTACTATTACAGGTATTGTTCTTTTATTTCCATTTATATCTTCTACTCCAGTTGTATAGATATCATTATTTGAAAATTCTTTTGTATATCTATATCCATCTGCACTTAATATCCATGATGGATATTTGTTATTTTTTAATTTCACATCAGAAACTATTTCTACTTTTACAATTTCATATCCTGTATACATATATTTTACTTTAATGTTAGGTGTACCTGCATAATCATATGTTTTCATTTTTGCTTTTATATGACATCTATCTACATTTCCGTATAAATCTTGTACTTCAGTATAATAATCAAATTGCTCAGAAAATGTATGTGAATAAGTTGTTTTATCAGCACTTAATGTCCAATTTACTTTTGTATCCTTAAGTGCTTCATTTGCAATCAATTTTACAGTTACTGTATTATCATCATTATGTATATATTGTATAGCTGTTTTTGGTGCTTGGTCATCTATTTGTGTAATTGATATATGTATGCTTGATGGATTTCCCCATTTGTCTTTAAATGTTGAATCATAATCACTATTTACTTTAAATGTAAATGTGTATGACAATTTATCAGAACTTAATTGCCAGCTAGTTTTATCTGCTAATAATTCTTCATTTGATGTTACTGTTGCTGTTACTGTATTGTCCCCATTATCTTTATATGATATAGATAAATTTGGCCCTATTTTATCTATAGTTGTGATAATTACATTTATACTTGATTTATTTCCTTGTTCATCTTGGAATGTTGATACATAGTTAGTATTGTCTGTAAAAGTGTATACATATGATAATTTATCTTCACTTAATTGCCAACTAGTTTTATCATTTAATAATTTTCTATCTGATTTTACTGTTGCTGTTACTGTATTATCTCCATTATCTCTATATGAAATTGATAGTTTTGGACCTATACTATTTATTCCTGTGATAAGAACATGTATACTTGATGGATTACCCCATTTATCTTTAAATGTTGAATCATAGTCACTATTTTCTGTAAATGTATATATATAAGATAATTTATCTTCACTTAATTGCCAAGTAGACTTATCTGCTAGTAGTTCTTCATTTGATGTTACTGTTGCTGTTATTGTATTATTTCCATTATTTTTATATGAAATAGATAAAGTTGGACCTGTTTCATCAATAACATCAAATTTTACTTCTACTTCTGTTTTATTTCCTTCTATATCCTCAAAAGTTGAAATATAATCTGTATTTGCATCAAACTCATGTGAATATGTAAGTTTATCTTCACTTAAATTCCATAAAGCCTTATTTTCTTTAAATTGAATATCTGAAATAACTTCAAAAAGTACTGTATTAGTATCTTTATTATATGTATAGTTAGTTTTAACTCCTGATTGTGTATCTACTGTTTTTGCATTGTTTATTGCTTTTGTTGAATTTATATTTTCTTTTTCTGAAGTATTTTGTGTATTGGTTGAAATTTCGTTTTCTGCTTTGATAACATTTTGTGAATTTGTTACTTCTTCATTTCCTTGTCCTAAAACTATAGATGGTAATAATATTAATAATATAAATATTACTATATATATTTTCTTTTTCATAATTTTCCCTCTCTTTAAATCTTATTATTTATAACTTACTTCATATATTCCCATTCCACTGTCTAGATATTTTTGTGAAATCTCTATAGTATCATCTGAAAATTCTGTCAAATCCCTACTTGACACTATATAAGTTACATTTAAATCTTTTAGCTGTTTATAATTTAAATATATCTTATAATGGTCTGGACCTATTAGTTCTAGTTTTGTATCATCTTTTACTAAATACATTGTTATATGTGCATATCTATCATAAATATTTTTTATTTCTTCTTTTTCTTTTTCTTCTCCAAATAATGTTTCTAGCATTTTTTCATTTGGATAATAGTTCGTAGAATTTATTGTTCTAGCACCATTTGCTGTAATATAATTTGGTACTGGAAAGCCATAATTATCTACTATCCATAGTGCTTCTTTATTTGAACTCACTAATTCTTGTACTTCTTTTGCTAATGGTGTTTCATATATTATATCTGTACCTTTTATTATAGGATTTACTGTTACCCCTCCAGCAATTGAGAAAACTATTAAAAACGCTATTAGTTTCTTTTTGTTTTCTTGTTTTAAATTAAATAACAAATAAAATGCTGATAGTAAAATAATTCCTGCAACACATCCTATAAATGGTCCTGCATATCCTTGTGGCAATTGTTTTAAAGCAATATACATAATTAGTATAGTTGAAACAAATGCTAATATCTTAGCAATATCTTCCTTTATCATTTTGTCTTTATCTCGTATATGTGCCAATAAATATATAATCAAATATGTTTGTATTAATCCTAAAGGAATTGTAATTCTTTTTGGTCTTACCATACTTAGTAATGTAATTTTGGCAAACCATTCATTTGTCTCTATAAAAGTCCAAATACTAAATAATCCTGTAACAACTGCCAATGGTATTATAAAACTATATCCTTTTTTGTTTCTAAACATATAGATAAGTGCAATAATAATAGGAATTGGATAAAATGATATCATTGTAGACATTTCTGATGGGTTTGTTGCCTCTTTATATGGTGTAAATATATTAAATACATAACCAAAAATATTTACAATTCCATCTCCTCCTATTTCAAATCTTTGTCCTGGATAAGATGTGTTCATTACAGCTTTTAATGTTTCACTTGATAATAAATAATATCTAAGTCCTAATAATCCCATTAATATAACTGTTATAACAATTATTATTATATCTCTTTTGTTTATCTTATATGTTTTTCTATGTTGCCAAATTACCCATATGAATATTGCTAAAAATACATAGCCGAAAGGTATCATCCAAACTGGGTAAAATGAAAATATGTATGCTACTCCCGAGATTCCAAATCCAATTGCTGTTAATATTTTAGTTTTTAAATTAGTAGCCTCTATAAATTTCACAATCATTACAATTGCTAGTTGTCCAAAAATTAATAAATCTGGTAAAAAATTTGAAAACCACCATTGCACTGCTGGTGCAAAACTTATCATTAACATTCCACAAAGTGATATAAGTTTCTTTTTATTAGTAATTATCATACAAAACTCAAAAGAAACTAACATTAAAGCTATTAATCTTCCATACCACCAGAAAGAAAGTCCTGCTGTATTTCCAAACAAATATCCTATAGTAAATGGTTTTCCAATTGTTAAAATATCTAAAACTGGTGCATGTATTACTGTATACATATCTGTATCTGTTCCTCTTACAATAGAACTTGTATATGGTAATGTCTTTTCCTCATCCATATTTTGTGAAAAGCTTAATGGTGTATTTACTGCCCATTCATCAGATCTAATTCCTTTTGATTCTCCTAATATTTCTGTATTTTCTGCCTCACTTGATGGTATATACATTTTATACATATTTATTGATGAACCTGAATAGCCTAATAAAACCAATGCAATTAATACTATTAAAGCAATTATATATCTTTTTTTATAAATAAAATTGTATAATTTTTTTAGTGGTATTATAAAATGTATTGCTACAAAGAATAAAGCACAAGTTACTATAAAAGTTCTATCAATTGCCATAGATTTGCTTAAATTTCTAAATATTGATATTTCTAAAGCTATAGCCACTACTATAGAAATTATCAAAGCTATTCCCACTTTATATAATATTTTTTTATTTTCTTTTATAAACTCTTTTATTTTCATTTTCATCTAATTCCTCCAGATTTAAGTTAAATAATATTCTAAATATATCTTTGTATTACAAATTGAATTGCTGAACAATTTAATAGTAGTAATATTATAGGATATAATTGAGTAACATACTTTAATTTTACGTAATTATTTTTCATGCATAAACAAATTAATAATACTATCATACATGGGAAAAAATATCTTCCTTGCACACCTTCTATTACATTTGCACCTATAGTTGTCCACGTTAAATATAGTGCTGTCATAACAAGTATAATTGTTGCTAATGTTAGAAACACTAACCATATTTTTTCTTTTTTGTTAATACTATATTTATGTTCCTCAAAAAATGGTGATAACATTAATAATATTATATATGCAAGTATTGTTAAATTAGGTACTGTAACTGTAAATTGGCATAAATAATTTCCTATAAAAGAGTAAATATAAAACTCCCCTTGATCGTGAAATGTATTTTTTAAAGTTTTTAAATATTCAATTGGATTACTTAAAATATGCTTTATTTGTCCTATAGTATTTATCCCATTTTCTATAATGTATGTGCGTATATCAACATATTGCATTGATATCACGTACCAAATAACAGCTAATATTATTCCCGCTATTATTGTTGTTGCAATTAACTTATATTTATCTTTATTTTCTTGTTTTTTATTTCTTAAAATTATTAATGATATAAATAATATAGGTATATATACAAATTTTGCAACAGCCAGCAATATTCCTAAAATAACATAAATAATTTTTTCGGCTTTAGTTATAATTGTATTTTTAAAAGCTAAATATAATGTAAATGCAATAAATAATATTGCCGTAGTATTTATAATAGAATCAGCTGATACTGAAATAGCCTGTTGCAAACACATTGGGCTAAAACAATATGTGGCTAGCAACAATTTTCCATAAGGTATTTTTTTTATCGCAAAATATCCCCCTAGAAGAAAAATAATAAAATTTGCTAATCTTGCTAAATATATACCTAATATTATATTTATATCTAAAAGTCTACTAATAAAAAACATTATTGCTGGTGCAATGTACAAAGTTGGAGAATAAGCTTGTGCACCACTAAAGGTCTTAACTTCATCATTATAATCTGTTTTCTCTTCTAAATTTTGTAATAACGTTAAATATGTACTATCACTACGTAAACTTTCTTCAGTCATTTGCTTTGGTATAAAACTATTTTTATTTGTTTCTGGATCAATTTTTACCATAATATTTCCTTTAGACATGTCATATGCTCTATAGATATGAGCATTTTCATCAGGCACATGGTTTGGTAATATAAATATCAAAAATATTATACCTATTGGAATTACAAAAGTTAGCCACAACTTTTCTATTTTCTTTCGATAGATAAATAAATTTATAATTATATTAGCTAAAATAACAATTGCGGTAATGATTATTACTGCTAAGTATGGTTTTGATATAAAACCACAATAGTTTGATACATAAATTATTTTCAATATTGCATATCCTAAAATAATAGAAAATAAAAATTCTATTACAAAATTTATTTTGTTATATATTCCTTTTAATTTTTCTGTATTTTTCAAATGTAACTTTTCTTTTATTTTTTCTAACATCTTCCCTATTTCCTTTTTTTATTTAGCTTAATTTTATAATAACTTATTTATCAGTTCTTATTTCATAATATGGAGAATTTAAACTAAAATTAGGATTATAATATGGATCCCCATTTTCATATATTTCTTTCCATTTTTCTTGGAATTTATTTATTTCAGCTTCAAATCTAGCTGCTTTTTCAGGTGTATCTTCATATCCTCTTGTTTTTGATTCATAATGAATTAAAGTAACAAATGGATCATATACAATTAACTTTCCTGTTTTTCTAATTTTTAAGCAAAAGTCCAGATCATTAAATGCCACAGGCAGATCTTCATCCATATATCCTACTTCTTCATAAACTGATTTTTTAGACATCATACATGCTCCTGTTACTGCACTAAAATCTTGAATTGAACTTTCTCTTGCAAAATATCCATGTGCATGTCTTGGTAATCCTCTAAATAAATGAGTAGCTACTCTATCTACTCCAAATACGATTCCTGCATGTTGAATTGTATTATCAGGATAGAATAATTTTACTCCTACAGCTCCTACGTCTTCTCTACTTGCAAAACCTAACATGTCTTCTAACCAGTCCGGAGTTTCAACTTCTGTATCATTGTTTAATTGAACAATATATTCTCCAGTACTATTTTTTACACCTAAATTTATAATTTTTGAGTAATTAAATCCTTTTTCTTCATATTTAATTATTTTTATTTTTTCATTTTTTTCTAATTCTTTATAATATTCAAATATTTCTTCTGTCTCACTATTATTTTCTACAATAACAATTTCATAATTGTTGTATGTTGTTTTATTTAATATTGATTCTACACATGTTTTTAAAGTTTCTTTTTCGTCTTTATTTGGTATTACAATTGATACTTTTGGGTTCCCTTCAAAAGCATATTTAATTCTATATGTTCCAAGGCTTGCACCATGTTCAACTGTTCCTTTTAATCCCACTCTTTCTAGATGGTCCTGAATAGCTGGTATTCCTGCCTCAAATGCATATGGTTTTGATTGTACTTCTGCTTGTGCTGTTGAATTTGGATGAACTCTCCAATGATATAATACTTTTGGAATATGTATAATATTTTTTGTATTTTCTGCTACTCTTAATATTATATCAAAATCTTGTGCACCATCATATTTACTTCTTTCTCCACCTAGCTTGTCCATTAATTCTTTTTTAAACACGCTAAAATGACATATGTAATTATTAGCTCTTAAAAAGTCTAATGAAAAGTCTGGTTTAAAGTGAGGATTAAATCTTGGTTTATCTAATGTTGTGATTTTATCCTCATCTGTATAAATAAATTCTACCTCTGGATGCTCATTTATACATTTTACAACCTCATATAGTGAAAAAACTGGTAATAAGTCATCATGGTCAAATAAAGCAATAAAATCACCTGTTGCTAATTTTATACATTCATTTGTATTACCAGCAATTCCTTTATTTTCTCCTAAAAATTTATATTTGATTCTATCATCTTTTTTATATATTTTTTCAAGTTCTTTGTTTTGCTCTGGGCTACCATCAGCCAAGCATAATTCCCAATTAGTATATGTTTGATTAATTAAACAGTCGACTAATTCTTCAAAGAAATTATATGGTGTATTATACATTGGTACTAATATACTTATTTTTGGATTTATTTTGAATTTTACTTTTCTTTGTGCCTCTATCTCTTCTTTAGTTGGCTCATTATTTTTTATCCATTCTTGATATTTTACATTTTCATCAACTAGTTTTACATCTGAACCAAATTTTCCTTTTATTTTTTTGATTGTTACTTTTAGTCCATCTTTTTTTATTGTTTCAAATATTTTTTTCCAATTTCTTGGCAATAATCCTTTAGATAGAATTGCTAATTTTCTTAATATACTTCTTATTTTTGTTCCTTCTGGAAATAATTTATCTCTAATTCTCATTTTTTTCTCCTTTTTTTAATCCTTTTAATATTCTTAACGGTTTAGTTATTTTCCATGATG
>ERZ1643249.3096-NODE-3096-length-14868-cov-5.504557_pt1 | contig 14868 bp, 7 predicted proteins | sample MGYA00579263_ERZ1643249 | MGnify/ENA primary metagenome ERZ1643249 (study PRJEB29033, sample SAMEA4952264) | chicken gut metagenome | biome: Broiler Chicken; feature: Gastrointestinal Tract; material: Caecum | place: Ireland | collected 2018 | study: Broiler...
CGCCCGAGTTTCGAACACCTCTCTCTCCTTAAAAAATAAGACAGCTTCCGCTGTCGTTTTTCTTTTTGGCGGAAAGCGTGCGTATCCATAAAAACACTCCTTCCTTTAGTGAATTGTCAAGTTAAGTGCAACACTTTTTGTAATTCCTGCTCAAACAAGTCTGCCGGGGTTTGGAAGTTCAGCACTTTCTTTGACATGCGCTACCTCGTAACCATTGTCCGTTGTATGGCTTTCACCGTCCCTTTGGAGTTTTTACCCAATGATTTATCACTAGCTATTATATTCTTTAATAATCGTTGATATTAATTCATTAGCTTTATCCGGATATTTATCCTGAATAATATCAAAAACTGCTTCTATTATTTTCTTTTCTCTGAATGTTATTTCAGATTGAAGATTTAACGCTTTATATTTCGTACAAGCCTGTTTTTGATTAATCAAGATGTCCAGTTGATTAATAAGTTCTGAATGAGCAACGTCATCATACTCTTGCTTATCATTCATAACTATTTCAGGAACAATATCAGTTTTAACAATACTCGCACCCGACACAGTAGCTTCTTCGATTACTTTTTCTAATTTTTTATTAGTCTTATCGGTATTTCTTGAAATTGATATTTTCCTGATAAGTGAAGATATTTCGTCTGCCCAAGTCCTTAATTGTTCTTGCAATTTATAGTAATCATCTGTTTTTTCAAGATTATCTCTTCTGGCGTTAGGAATTAAATTATTCGATACAATGTGTAATTCACCTATGAGCCACCCATTAAATCTTTCATCCTTAAAAAAGGAATTTAATACCGTTCTTCCACCCAACTGGATATTGCCTTTTCTAAGTCTTATACCTTTTAATGTGTTATTTTGGATTGTACCAGAATACCCGGTTTTTGCAAACCATAAAATCGCCAAAACTTCACCCTTGTCATCCTTAAAAACTCTTTCTCCTATATCCTCGATTTTATCTTTTAACTTTCTAACTCTATCAGCTAAAAAACTATCGCTATGATTCTTATAAAGTTGCTTTCTCTCATTTGCCACTATAAAAATATTATATTCGCCAACCCTTAAACCCCTATAAAGAAGTTTTGAGTTAATAATACCCCTCCATTTAAACTGCGGCGAAAATGGAACAGGAGCCACTTGGGATAAATATTGATAAATTTCTTCATGGTTCAATATTTCGTCCACATCGGAAACTCCACGCAATGTAACAGAGAAATAGTGTTTGCTTTTGACTTCACATTCTTTAGCCGTAGTTACCACTCTTGTAAAAACTTCTTCAAGCGAACCATTATCTTCAATTGCATATAAACTTTTTCTAAGCTTATTGGCATTAAAAGTTATTATCGTCTTAGATTCTTCACCGCAATAACTTGTAGTAAAAATCAATTCATCGCAATAAGCTAACCCTGCAAGTCTTCCTATACCTCTAAAGCCACGACTACCAGTATTAAATTTAACAGAATCGCCTATATTAAGAAGATAATCTTGCGCGTTCAATGAACTAACACCCGTACCATTATCAGTTATTGTTATACACTCATTTAATCGGTCTATCTTGATTTCTATACAATCTTTTCCTGTCTTTAATATACCTTCCGCTATTGCATTGTCAATAGAATCAACAGCATTCTGAATGTATTCACGGTACATATCCTTAGGACTATCATACATACCGGTAGTTAATGTCTCTAAAGTAAATTTTCCGATTTTTATATCCATTTTAATCACCAAAGAATTGTAAAACAGAACAAATCTTACTTGTATCTTTTTCGATATTCTCTTTTATTATATCTTCGCCTAATTCATCTTGATTTAATAGTATCAGTTGCTCTTTAAAAGCATTCAATTTGTCAAGAAGTTTTCTCTTGATAAAAGAAATTTTTTCTTCAACAAACGCATTAAAAATATTTTTAAGCTCTCTATCCGTAATTGCTCCAACGTTTTTATAACGCACGGCAAAATCTAAAATGCGCGTATCTAACAAAACATGCTTATTTTTAGCTTGAATCCTATATAACGCATCAAAAATGTTACTTTTTTTGCTCCCACACAGCAAGAACTTTAATGCAACATCTTTTATAAATTGCTTGCCTCTTAATTTAATAATACCCCTGAGACTAGAATATTGAACACGATCGGCCATTACAAGATATCTAAGTAATTCCTGGTATAAAAGCTCGAATTTTGATATAATATATTCTAATATCACATCACCAAATTCTTCAATGTTTTTAAGAATACTTAAATATGACAGGTTGTATACAAAAAGAATCCTTTGAGTGTCAGTTTTACAGTTCGTGTAATTCTTAATGCTAAAATCATTATTGCCAATGACGGATATAAATTCTTTGCGCTCTTCACCTGACAAGCTTTTATATAACTTTCTCCACTCATCAATTCTCTTATGATTTATCACCCATCTTTCATATCTAGCGTTACGTTCGTTTTTAGGCTCATCTTTTCTCTCGACAAAGTGACCGCGCAAACCAAGCAGATCTTCCGGCATAGCAAGATTTTCCACAAATTCTTCAACTGTTTTACCAAAATCCGCCTCAAAGAAAGAACGTGAAGAAACGCCTTTGCCCTGTGTGGGGATAAGCATTCTTTGAACAGCGCGCAAATACTTTCCATTCCAATTAGTTCCAATATAGGTGCGGTCCAAATCTTTTAACGGAATATATTTCATTGGAAAAGAGAATATATGGATACGTCCGTCTGCACCATATTTTTCATTAAGTTCATCGCAAAAATCCATAGAGATTTTCATCCTGTTATATAAATCTTCCGGAGTATCCGCACGATATTTACTTCCTTTGCCCGTAAAATCTTCGCCATTAAATAAAATATAGTTGGACAAATACTTAATACCATTTTTAGCACACATCTCAAGTGCACGTTTATAATAAGACTCGTCTTCTATGTGATCAAACGCAATACGGGCGGGGCGCAATGCAATCTCTCCCAGTCTCTTTGCTTTATGCTCAGTCATTAGCTTAGCATCAAGACCTTGGTTAAAGTCGACATATCTATTACATTTGGCACCAGTCTTAGGATTTGTAAATTTTGCACCCTTCCCAAACCCTAAATCAATAATTTCATCTATAATTTTATCAAAATCTTTAGAACGCAAAACATTATTGTCCATCAACAATAAGTCTCTTTTTTGTCCTGCTAATTCATCAATTTTTGCTACTTGTTCTCTTATTGAGATGTAAGAAATATAATTAGGCTCTAATGTTTGTACCGCACAAAATTGGCACTTCATACCACAACCTCGTGTCATATAAAGAAAGTATCCGTCGTTCCATGGATAAACATATTGCTCTTTAATATCCTCTAGAATAGAATAATCGGGTGGCAATCTGTCGATGCATTCCTCTTTTTCTAATCCTAACGTGCCCTTTCTATCTAAAAGTCCGGTATTGTTTATAACTGTTGGAAAATGCTCTGCAAATAATTCCGGCATTAAAGTGGACATAATTCCACCAATATATACACGCCCCGTATCTTTTACAACTTTCAGAGCATATTCTATAGACTTTTTCGTTTCTGCCCACTCAAAAGTAAATAAAGTAGTTACATATACTCTATCCCATTTTTTATTGTCAAATTCCTTAGGAAGTCTACCCTTTGCAAATCTCACGTAATCGTGGTGGATATATTTATGAAAATATGAAATCTTCATCAATCCAAGCGGGGGGTATTTATTTTTATAATTCGGTTCTATTAATAAAATATCACTCATATTATTCCATCCTTGATGTTAGTCTATTTTTTATTTCTATATTCTCTTCGTAATCAACACAATATAGGAAAAATCTCGCTCTTGTTAATGCTGTATATAATAAGGCTCGCTTCCTATCTGTTAGAGGCTCGTTTTTATATGTATGATTTATAAAAATAATTACGTCTGCCTCTAATCCCTTAAAACTCTGGATTGTTCTATATTTTATCGTTTCTTTATTATCATCATATATATCGTCCATTCGACAACCACCTATGAAATCGACATCTTTAAGCACAGATTTTTCTTTTCTTCTATCACTTAAAATGACCATTTTACTTTTTGCAACACCTTCTTTATTTACCAACTTATTAACAATTGCGTCTACATACGAAATAAGTTGAGCTTTCCTTGTAAATGTCCTTATTTCAGGGTCAACACCTTCTATCTGATTAGTTAAAGTGTCTGCTCCTAAATTCGACTTATCTTTTGCATATCTATAAATATTTGCAGTGTTTCTAATGTTATATCTTAACACAAAAGGCGGATTTTCTATATAAAATTTATCCGCAAAATCTCTTTGAAAAATATTCTGGCATTCATCAAATAGAACATATAATTCTCCTTGTTCTTTTGCTAATAAATTTACACAGTATGCCCAATCTTCAGAAAAATCTTGTCCTTCGTCTACGATTACTAAGTCATACTTCGATACTTCTTCTTTTTCTAAAAGCGAAGAGTACTCTTTGATACCGTTTCTTTCAGGTGCTTCTAATGCTTTTGATTTTAAGATCTTAAACATCAAGGCCTCGAAGTTAAAACAGTCCATCTTTCCTCCAAACATTTTTCCCACAGTATCTGCTAATGCTTTATTGTAACACAAATATAAAGGTTTTAACCCGCTTTGCAAGCAATGTTGAATTTTTTTAATACCAATCCATGTTTTTCCCGTACCTGCTCCACCCACAATAAATGCTCGCGGATAATGTGACAACAAGTCAATAATTGCATCTTGTACGTTATTTATTTCGATAAGTTCTCGGTTTTTATCTTCTATAAGGGCTCCCGCCGAAATTGATAATGCAATTCTTTTATTTATTAAATTAATAAACTTCTTTTGCATTTCCGGCGCTAAAAAGGCCGTTCCCCCTCTTCTGCGCCCGCGAAAATAATGAAAAATCTCAACTATTCTATTTTGGAGATTATTCATGTCTATCAAATCTATAGTCGTTTCTAGAGGCGAATCCATCGTCAATGAAGAATCTATAGTGTAATTAGGAAAAGCAACGGCATTACCGTATACTCCCGCGAACTGCATTTCAAGTTCTTCTTCAAAATATTTCTTAAAAAAACGCATACTTTGCTCTGCCTGATAATATGGCGACTTATCTAAAAATCTTCCTCCTGTGGAATCATAAAGTCTCCACTCCCCGTTTTCAACACTTATAGCATTGCCGCCTTTAACTTCAATACATAAAAAGCCGTAATCCGGATTAAAAATTAAAAAATCGCACTCGCTGTCTTCCCTAACACCATCTTTAAGCGTATACCATCTTACAGAATAAAAAACGTGGTATTTATCACTCAATTGTTTTTTTAATTCCTTATAAAATTTTACTTCCGAATATACGTGCGCACTTTCCAGTATACTCGCAGGATGCATAATTGCCATCGTTATATCTCCCAATATCCTTTAAGTTTCCTTTGTTTCTGATTATCAAAATACCCGCACAAATAACTTCGGTCTAAATCTTTATTAAAATGTCTGCATGACACTTCATTCAAGAATAAACATCCCGCGCAAGCCTTCTCTTTATTAATACAGACAGGGTCAAAAATGCACTTCTTTACACGTTCACAAGCTCGTTTTAACCATTTATCGAATTGAGTTTGGAACGCACTATATAACGCGCCCATATTAAAACCTTGAGAATTCGAACAATATATGAATACGGCAGGAATATTCGGCAAAATATATTCAGATAATGAACTTTTGTCTAAACCGCAAATCTCTGACGCTTCATTTATAAGAGCATGAGAAATGCTATGTAATAAAGTATAAACCTGCTTAGTTATATTACTGCTTTCATTTTCGTCAATTTCAGTAAACGGCAAAATCAAATTAGGACGGATTCTATCCAAAAACCACATCTTGATTCCGTTTTCGCTCATATCTGTAGGCATATCGCCTTTTTCGATTAATTCGTTTTCAACCATCCAGTCAAGCACTTTTTTTCTATCAAGTTCGAATAGAACGCCTTCTGTCTCCAACCTTGTTGCATAAATATTTCTTTTAGCCATTTCAATAGGAAATCCATGCAGTTTGACTTCGGTGCCACATCTTTCAAGTCTTGTATAACCATAGGATGAAAAAACAATAGGAACCGCTGAACATAATTGCGCATTAGAAAAACCTAAGTCATTACAAACTTTTATAAAATCAGGTTTAATTCCATCATTAACAATGGCCGCGTCTTCCTCAGCTTTTTCCAATGTCAACGTAATCTTGGCGTCTATTAATTCGTCGTATTCTAAAATTTCTTCTGCTATTGTCTTTAAATCATCTCGGGACTCAACTGAAATGCCCGTAGAAACCCTATTAATTGCAACAAAAACTTGATTGCCGGGATTCATTCTGCGTTCAGCATCTAATACGCTATTTATTGTAAACTCATCAAGTCCCATTGCCCTATAGCTGTCTGCTTTTTGCTTGAGCGCATTCTCAAATTCTTCAGCCTGAGTTACCTTCCCTTTTGCTATGATTTCATTATAGTTTTCTTTTGAAATTAAATCAAGGTATTGAGCAATTATTACTTTTTCACCTTTACCGTCCTTTTCTGTGTCTAAAAACACATCTTTCTTCTTATCTAACAAATCTATTAATGTAAGAGAAAACGGAATATAGTTGGATGAATCTAATGCTGACTTAATTTTTAATTCTTTCTTACACTCAGGACAATAATGTGGTAATGACGCTCTTTGTCCACACTCAGTGCAAACAAAGTCTAATCCACTACCTTTTCTTATCATGTACTTAGTTCCATGGCCCGGCGTTTTACATTTTGGAGCAAAAACGCCATTAGCATATCCACATTTGCATACACGAATCATTCTTAATTGTGTTAAATTTTCGCCACACTTATTACATTTTTCGTGTTCTCTTCTTTTAAATTCGTCATAACTATAATACTGCCTTACATATCCGCATTTTTTACAAACAAAAACCAACGGGTTAACGGATGTTTGAATCGCCGCGATATTATCACTTATCTTAGGAGTTAAAACATCTACATATTCCTCATTAATCTCTGACGGAAACCCCACAACAGAGTCATCTCCATTAAGATTTTTATACACTTTAATTTGCTGATTTACAATGCGCAATAATCTTTTGTTATTTATTCCCATTAACTGCACGCTATTCCAATTATCTACATGTACAGCGTAGGTTAAACTTCCTCCACTTTGTGTGAAGTCTACCCAACTTCCCGGTAAATATTTATACAAAGCTTGTTGCACGCCTCTGTGCATTATTTTTGCTGATGCCATATTTTTCTCCTACTTCATCTCCACAATTATTTGCTTGTCGGTATCTCTTAAACTATTCATGATATGGAAGTTGCACTTATCAAACACTTCCGTCAAATACGTTTTAGCCTCAAAAGAATTGTTCCTGAGCTTTTCAAACAATTCTGAAACTTTTAAATCGATTGTTTGTTTATAAAGTTTACCCACCGAACTATCTTCATTTGAGCACTTAAAAATGTTATATGCATGCTGTTTAATCTCTTCTTCAGGAATCTTCCCTGTTTTTATAGCATTCTGCAAGTCTGCAAATTTGCTAATATCTTTAGCCCCATCAGTATATTTCAATTTGTAAAGATAATAATTCAATAACAAGCTTGAAACGACGCCCGGCAATGTAATCTCTACTGCTTTCGTTGCCCATCTATTTATCGAAACGGCATCAACTAATATATCCTTATATTCGTGAAATTTATTAAAATTTTTAAGATAACTTCTATCCTTCTCTCTTGAAGGACGAATAATATCTATAACTATTCCGGGATGCTTTCTTCCTACACGTGAATAAGCTTGAATATACTCTGCGGTACTTCCGGGAATGCCATAAAAGACCATTAAATTAAATCTATCCGCGTCAACCCCATGGGAAATCATGCTAGTTGCCGCTATCATATTAAAATCAATTCCACCTATTACACTGTCTGCGTGCTCAATAGCCGATAATGTTGACCTGACTTCCTGGAATGATTCATCGCCTGTCATTTTTCTTGGAATCAGCGGTTCAATCCCTTCTTCGATCAATTCGGTGTTAATAGGATCTTCCAAAGCTTGAAGAACCTTATTGCTTTCCAATTTTACATTATTGTACTCAAGAATAATCCAATACTCTTCAATAAGCTTTTTAGCTTCCGCTATTTGCTCTTCTTCGTCACCGTCTAAATTAATACCTTCAAACGACAAGATTTGTTTAGGGTTTTTATATAACTCCCAAACAACCTTCTTAAGATATTGCAAAGAATAAGCAACGCTATTAGCTATTGCTTTACCAAACGGCGCATATCCGAAAATGATTCGACATATATCATTTCTATCTGTTTTTGAATAAAAGTTACGATCCAAATAAGGAGATGGTGCAGGAAACCTGATGGAATTTTTCCAATACAAATGTCTTGCCTGTTCTTCATATGCCGAAATTGTTGCTGTTGCACCTATAACTTTTATCCCGCGATTACTTCCGGAAAGATTTTTTATAAAATAATCTACTAAAGTTTCATAATGTCCCGCATAGGTACCCAAAGATTCCTTAATTAGGTGCAATTCGTCTTGTATTAATAAAGAAGGCGCAGGGTCTTTCATTATAACTCTTTCAAATTCCGAAGTATCACAACTGCAATTATCCGTTAAACACTTTAATTTATCTGTATATCCATGTTTGGGGCACTTAAACTCAGCCCCGCATAAAATATTGTGGAATTTGGAATTAACGCCTATCGCCGTCATTTTATCTACGGTTGATATAATAACACTGGGTAAAAAGCGATAAACATCGTCATCCACCATATACAAAGGCACGAACCCTTTTGATGCACATCCTTCTGTTTTACAAATATGAACGAGGGAATTTTTTTCTTCGTCATATATAACGTGCACACTTCTTTTCCCGCAATACGGACAGACGTCTAAGAGCTTATATTTTTCATCAAGGTCCATTTGAGACATATCTAACAACATTTCCCGCTGTTCTTTCTTTATGCTGTTAGGCGTATTGTGTTCACCAACAAAATAACCCAAAGCAAAACTGTCCCCCTCCGGAAGATTTTCCCTGCGAATTAGTTCTGCCGAAGCTAAAATATTGGATACGCGTTGCACTTGTTGAACGGACAATAATCTTAAAGGATATTTAAGAATCGCCGTAACACCACATTCTTTTCCCCTAATGCGGTCAAAGAAAAGATTGAAAACCATAATGCCAAGGAAGGCTTCTGTTTTACCGCCGCCGGTAGGAAAATACAGAATATCTACCTCGTCTGTTTTAGCTTTCTGAATCAAATCATCGTCAAGCAGTAAATCCGGTTCATGCGCAACTATATCCAAAAGGAGGGATACTATAAATACAACCTGGAAGAGTCTCCATGTCGAATAACCTCTTGCCGAATTCTTAAAAGCTTGATTCATATAGCAAAAAGCCTGTCTTACCATATTATGTTTTTCTATTAAATTAATACCGGTCTTAAAACGTTTAATTTCCGTTCCGAATCCATCTATTTCTTTTCTAAATTGAATCTTTCCTAACTCAGTTAGTTCTTCGCCATTTGCCGGATTTTTACCCGTTGCGAAATCTTTTTTCCAACATTCGATTTCTTTAAGCATATTTTTATATACTTTATTCAACGTATCAACCGGAGAGATTATTAAATCGTCAAAACGAACCGCTAAATCTTCTCTTGTTTTTAATCTATATTGAATAAACCGTGGAACATGCGTTGTTTGAATTTCTGCGGTCTCTTTGTTGTACTCAACATTACAATTATTACCTAAAGCATAAACATTTTTATCATACTTATAATCATCCGCAAAATAATCAAGCTCTATCGGCAAAAATGTAGTGTTCTCACATTTAACCTTAATACCGGAATTAAACAATGTTGTAATTCTATACTTATCATTTTTAGCCTTGACTTGTCCTTTATCTTGAGTCTCGTCTTGCCAAATAGTTTCATTGCTTAAAGCCACTGTCACCGATATATAATCTCCAACACCTTTAAACTCCGCGTCAAGAGAATAATTAAAAGCCGTAAACATCTGAATTTCTTCTCTTTTAACTTGCTTTTCCTTATATCTCTCCCAACTTTCCTCTGACAACAAATTTTCTATCTTTAATTTCTCTCTAAATTGACAAGGAATAACATTGTGATTTTCTTTTAGTTCAATCGACAACTTTTTTACTTCTGTTTCTATTTGATTTCGGAACTCGCAAGCACCGTCATTTTTAGGAATAGAACCACTTGCGTATTGCTCGTTGTAAAAATCAGCAATATTCACGTTAAAGTATACATTATTTCTATCTATTGCTATTTTTTCATATACAGGCAATAATTGAACTTTATGTTCTCTCATTTCTTTTGTAAATGAGCCTGCATTATATGCCACAGCAAATTCTTCGAAAGTCCGGTATGTAGTTTTAAATACCAAATTAAAATCCTTAAGAAAATACTCTTGTTGTTGTTTCAAAGTTGGTACAACCCTAAAAAAGAAATTGCCCTGCGGATAAATATTCAATTTTGCAACACCAACGTCTTTCTTCGGAATTCTAAACTCTACACTTATTTGTTTAATAAGAACACTTGAAGAAAAACTATCCTCTCTGCTTTGAGGAGATAATTTCCCTACATATATTCTATCTTCCGGATTGTGTTCTAGAATTTGTTTCTTATCATTGCCAGAAATGGCATTTACAAATCTTTCCGAAATGTTTTTTGCTAGTATTTCGCGATTGTTCATTATTCATCCCACCCGTTATCTTTTATTCTATCTTCAATGAACTTACTCTTTACTCCTATCTTTGAATACAATAAATCATATAAAATTTTATTTAAATTAGGACTATACATATAATCATAAGTTTCCATAATGCTTAAAAATGCAATCCACTCCCCATATTCGATAGGTGTTATAAATAATCTTTCTTTAAGTTCCTCTGGGGTATATTTAGATTTTTTCTCCAGAGAAAAAAACTTTATTGCTATAGCTAGCTTAAATGATATAGTTTTTTGCCCATCAAACATTATATCAGCGATTGTTTCTCCGGAAAGCTTTCTTACCCCCGTTACTTTACCAAAACCGTACTTATCGTGTTTAACCCTTTGATTGATAGTAAAATCAGCAATTGAAATCTCCTTTTCCACACCGAATCCTTCGCCGTTAGCAATACTATTAAAATGCTTAAATAAACCATCCCACCACTGACTAATCGTATTCCAGCCTTTAAAATAAGAAGAAAAATTAATTTCCGTTAATGTTAAAAACAATCCCAAATCATAACAATCGGGTTCTTTTCCATTAACAATTTTCTCTATTTTACACAATGCTCTACGCCACCGAACTATTTTATATTGCATAACATCATCACAATCCACCGCCAAATCAGATAAATACGACTCATAGTCATTTTTATCAACGTAATTTTTCGCAAAATCAATAACATTTTTTGCTTTTTGCCCTTCAAAAACAATTTTATTGGGGTCGACCGCAGCCTTTTCGCCGTCATCCATATCTAGTTCTTCTACTGTTATAATAGATTTAGCGGAAATTCGACCTGCTCCATATGCAGTTTCGCCACACAAAATATTCTGTTCACTAAACGCAAGTTCCGTTGCGGCTAAAGTTTGTCCCACAATTATATTACCGTCAGCTTTTATCACCTCAACATCAATTTTTTGTGCTGTAATTTGGTCGTGGGCTTCAATATTCTTAGCTTTTAATTGTTTAACAAACATTCTATCTTGGACAATAATCGAATTTTTCACCGTACAATCGCCCAAACATATAAACTTGCCTTTAACCTCTACGTCGTCAGCCTCAACATCGCCTAATACGATAAAGTCAAATAATGCTGTAATTTTTCCAGACACGCGCACACTGGACGCAACAATATAACTTGCCTTAAAAACTGCCTCTGTGCGACTTTTTACACTACTTATAATAAAATAATTATCTCTATCACCAGCTTTTATAATGCCAGAAGTTTTATCGTCATAAACTGCCATCTTTAGTCATTATCCCCCATAGAATCTCTAATTAAATCCATATATACAGATTCGCCTCTTCTTGCAGACAGGATAATTGAAAGTTCGTCCTTTGCTCGCGTACAACCTGTGTATATTAAGTTGATATTTCTTTTGTAATTTTCCTGCTTTTCACTAGTAGCTCTTGTAAAATCCCCAATTTTTATTAATCCTTCGCGGCCTCCAAGCGGACGTAACCCGGCCAACACCACGGCTCTAAAGTCCAAGCCGAGCGCCCCTTCGATGGTTGTTATAGTAACGCCTTTTCTAGAACCGAAAGTAGCCCTTGCGTCTTCATTAGATATCAAAACAGCAGGCTCTTCCCAGCGATTTTTTTCAAATAAATTCTTTAACGGTTCTAACAACTCATAAAATTTATTTTTCCATCCGGGAATATAATTGCATCCCTTTCGATTGTATAAAATGATAGCAATATCGACTTCACTAATATCCTTAGTCTCAATCAAATTTTTTACTGCATTACAAATCGCCTCTGCTTCGCCCTCATTACTAAAATCTCTTAATTCTATAATTTCAGGAGAATTACCTTCCCTATATGCGGTTCCACGAAGAAATAGTTCCGGGTCAGAACTTAAATCCGCACCAATTCTTTCCCCAAATCCTTTTGCTTTCTCTACAAATTTATCAACAGCATCATTAATTGGCTTTGAATTTCTATAGTTTATCTCTATCGGTAAAGTTTTTCCTCTGTATTCGGGATATCCTTCACCATTTCCTTGCCAAGGAGCTTTACCGCTTTTAATATGATTTTTTATATCTTGAGACTTATCTCCGGCAATAATAAAGAAATGATTTTCAGGGCATTTGTTTTTAAGCAAATTAAAACAAAATCTATACCATTCAGGTTTAAATATTTGTATTTCATCAATAAAGATTCCCGTGAATCTTTCCTTAATTCTTCCTTTCGCCAAAGCATCGTTAGCAATTTCAAAAAGAGCATTGAAATACTCGCTTGAATCTCCATTATGCTTACGCATTGCAGGCTTTGGAATATGATTGCTGTCCAACAGATGCCCCAACAAGCCAAAAAAAGTTTGACATTTGACGTTTCTATTCAAAAAGCCTGCTTGCACTATCGCCCATTGATAATAATTATTCAAATTCCTATTATAACAAGTAATCAAAAAATCTTCCGCAGGATTTAAGCTTGCAAGCTTAAAACATTTTGATATTAATAAAACGCTTTTTCCGCTGCCCGCACACGCCAGTATTAATTGGTCCCCTTTTTTTATTTTGTTAACTATATTAATTTGAGAGGCATCAAGTCGATACGACAATACCGACCTATCGGTACCATCCAATACAACATCACAAGTACTTACCGTGGCGTCGTCATTTAAAATATATTTCCTAGCAATAGTAATCTCCGGACAAAGTCTCTGAAATATATTGTTTATTATTTTTTCTTCAATAAAATTTCTTCTAGAAATATAACCTTTGAGAACACTCCCTCCTTCTTTTCTAACAGCTAAAATTGTATCCTTAAATAAAATATGATTCCCGGCAAATGTCTTTTCCTCAGACGTCAATAGTGATAATATTTGCGAACTTTCAATCTCGGGGAACACAAAGCAAATATTAAAATTAAATAATAGCTCTCCTGAAAAATCTAAAAGATATCTACTCCCTTTTAATTTTTCACAAATATCATCTTCAATTTTATCAAAGACACCTCTTTGCACATTAAGTTCTATAGTTGTTTTTGCTACATTAACATTATCAATATTAAAAAAGCGCAACAGGAGTAAACCTTCTTTACAAATCAGAAGATTGAATAATTCGGGTTTACCACCTTCAAGCCCAATTTTTCTCGGATTAATATGTAATACATAATAACCAAGCTCATCCTCATCGAACGCTCTGCCTACCGTGCGTAAAAATGATCTTTCATTAGATGTTAATTCAAGCTGATCATATTTTTCAGGATAAATTTCCATACTCTTAGCCCTTTTTCTTCAGCTCTTGTAAAAATTCTTTATATAAGCTATCCACTATAGATCTTTCAAAATTTTTGGTTAAAACTTCCAACATCGCTTGTACTATTTTCTTTTCAGCTTTAGAAAAATCTGACGGTATATCTTTCTTTGCCTTATAGTTATTCGATTCACCTACTTCTGTTACTAAAGCAGTTAACCTGTCAATCAATCCCGCTTTTTGTATCGAGATTTCAGTTGGCGCATCCTTAGGAATAACGTAAAGGTCTTTTCGCACGCTATCCAAATTTTTCATTATTTGGTCTTTCTCAAAAGAAGAGTTAAAGCCACTTTCCAAAACTTTTTCTACTGCTTCTATAGTTTTTTGCGTTTTCATTAAGGCTTTTTTCATTGGATTGTTTCGATTTTTAGAAGCCGTTCTGATTTTTAATCCAAGTTCTACACCAACCGTCTTCTTAAAGCAATCACTAAATTCAGAAAAAGCTTTATTACCTTCAAAACCGTCTCTTCTTGCATTTGGAATTAAGTCATCGGATACAATATACAATTCTCCTATGCACCAATTGTTAAATCTCGCTTCAATAAAATATGGGGATAAAGTTTTGTTATCGCCGATTAAAATATTCCCTTGTCTGATTCTAATACCCGATATTTTATCATCCGCAATTGTTCCATAAAAATCAAGTTCACCATACCAACCACGCGCTAATACTTTATCCGAAGAATCCTTGATATCAAAATATGATACTCCTTGAATTTCATCTTTAGCTACCCCGCCCCGAGCAGAAACATCTATTGTTATTCTATAAGGTTTATATATCTGCGATAAAGATTCGAATGAATCCCCGACAAATACCGCATATTCAGCAACCTTACA
>ERZ1643249.3097-NODE-3097-length-14868-cov-5.155539_pt1 | contig 14868 bp, 17 predicted proteins | sample MGYA00579263_ERZ1643249 | MGnify/ENA primary metagenome ERZ1643249 (study PRJEB29033, sample SAMEA4952264) | chicken gut metagenome | biome: Broiler Chicken; feature: Gastrointestinal Tract; material: Caecum | place: Ireland | collected 2018 | study: Broiler...
CCCGGGCACATACAGACCTTTGATCCGCGCTGCCCTCTCAAGGAATTCTCTTCTGCTTTTCCCGGACGCTTTCCAGTCTTTGTAGGCGTCAAGAAGCTCGTCGTAGACTGTCTCGCCCTCTCCCATGTAAAAGATGTCAAAAAACTCAGCCAACGGCTCCGGATTGTAGGTGCACGGGCCGCCGCCGATAACAATGGGATCCGCCTCCGTACGGTCCTTTGCGTGAAGCGGAATATGGCTCAGTTCCAATACCTGAAGAATATTCGTGTAGCACATCTCAAACTGGATGGTGATACCGAGGAAGTCAAACTCACGGACCGGCTCCTGTGATTCCAGTGCAAAGAGCGGGATATTCTTCTCTCTCATCACCTTGTCAAGATCCAGCCAGGGAGAGTACACTCGCTCGCACCACACGTCCTCTCTGCGGTTAAACATGTCATAAAGAATCTGGATACCGAGATGGGACATCCCAATCTCGTATACATCCGGAAAGCACATGACAAAGCGGATGTCCACCTGATCCTTGTTCTTCATCACGGAGTTTACCTCGCCGCCGATGTAGCGGGCAGGTTTTTCGATTTTTAGTAATATTTCATCACTTAAAGCCAGTTTCGTCATGGTTCTCCTTTCGCTTTTTATAATATATACAAAAAACAGTCATCTTTTCCTTTTCGATTTTCTCGTAAAATGGCTGTTTTTTACATTATTTTTATCCTTTCGTAAAAAATTTATTGTTTTTCTACTGTGCAGCATTATGCATAATTATACACCCCTTTGTGGTCTTGTATAAAAATGTATAGCACTGAATGGCATTATTTGATTTAACACCCTATATGAAAATATGATATTGCTTGATATGAAACAGTAGAATAAATTCTGAAACAGCACGTTAATCCGACATATTATATACTTTTTGCGAAAGGAGTTCAAGCAAATCTTTCTCTAAATATAGAAATATTATGTAAGATTACAATACATGAGTGAAACCAGATAGAGATAAAAATTGATATGTATGGCAGGAGTACAGATTTTCTCCCGCCTTTGCCTGTATTCAGGCTGTTTGTAGATTGGTACGCTGCATATATTCCTGTTCCAGTTGCTTTTGCTCCGCTTCGTATCCGTTGGACAGCTTGTAAAAGCGTTCATCGCTTAATTTTCCATTGACATTATCCTCATAGATTTTATGGAACAGACGGTCAAGCTCTTTTATCCGCTTTTTGTCCTTTTCTATCCGTTTCTGCTTTTCGGAGAGTTCAAATCTTCGTTCTGCAAGGGTCGTGTCAATCTGCTGTTGGATAAATACCTGTTCAATCTGCTGTAAATAGGACAGGAAATGCTGTAACTGTTTTAACACTAACTGATACTTTATTATAAACATTTTTCTTCCCATTATCAACCGAGCAAGTATGCATGAATTTTTTATTCTATAATTTGGTAGTTTTTTACGCAAACAGCCACATAATTTTTACCCTCTGAAAAACAATGACCGTAACGATTTTCCTCATTGTAATCCCTATATTTCATCCACTTTTTATGGCAAAAAAGGAGAGCAAGATACTTTAGCTCCTGCTCTCTGATTTCAGTTCTTTATGCGTTACATCTATGCGTAAATGATTTCCTCGTTCACAATCTCCCTCGCACAAGCCCGAATGTTATTCATTCGCCCCGCCCATTCTAAGGCGTTTTCAGCCTTTAGCTGTTCTGTGATACCTTGTGCCTGTTTCATGCCCTCTATGAACCTTTCAAAGCATTCCTGCGTCTGTTTATCAATCTCCGCAAGGTAGGCGTTCAGCCTGCCACTTGTAAGCAAATTGATATATGTACCTCTGCGGTACTCTTTCAGATAGCGCAAGTGTCGCTCTCCCATACGCCTATCGGCTGTTCTCCTCAGCGGGTAATGTAAGGCACGGAATGAAGTAATCGCCCTGTCTTTCGTATCTGCCGCCCATTTCCTCGAATAATGATTTTACCATTTTGCAATTCCTCCAAATAAGATTATTCACTCCGCCTTATTGTATCTGCTGTCTTAAACATAATTTTGAGTTTTCTCCTTATCTGGGTTCAATCATGTTTGACAAACCTACAAGTTTTTCTTTTTAAGGCTTTTTATAATTTAAAAATTTTAATGACTCTCTCCATAAGTATTTCATTCATACTGTTTTCCTTAATTATCTAGCTGGTTTAACAGCAATGTTCGATATATCTCATTCTTTTTAAATAATTCTTCATGTGTTCCACAGCCACATATTTCTCCCTTTTTTAAGACAACAATTTTATCTGCACATTTTATTGTAGAAAAACGGTGAGCTGCAACTATTGTTATTCTTCCTATCATCAGCCTTTCTAATGCCCGTTGAACAGATTTTTCCGTGCTGCTATCCAAATTAGCTGTTGCCTCATCTAATAATAAAATTTGAGGGTTTCTAATCATTGCACGTGCTATGGCAATCCTTTGTTTCTGCCCACCTGACAATTTTACGCCATGTTCGCCAACTTCCGTATTATATCCTTTCGGTAATGAGCTAATAAATTGATTTAATTCTGCTCTCTTTACTGCGCTTAATACACTTTTTTTACTATAACAGTCAAGTCCATAAGTCAAATTATCCCAAATAGTCCCCGACATAATAGGCGATTCCTGTTGAACATATGCTATTTTACCTCTCCAATCATTAAGCGGAATATTACCGATGTCTATACCTTCATAATAAATATTACCTTCATTTTGTTCATAAAATCTCTCTATCAATGAAAAAATGGTAGACTTTCCTGAACCACTTTCACCTACAATTGCTAAGGTTTTTCCTTTTTCAATGGCAAAATTGATATTACAAAGAGTATTTTTTCTACCCATATAATTGAAAAAAATGTGATCTACAACCAATCCAGTATCATATTTTTTATTTATACTTGTAGACCCTTTTTTAACCTTTTTTTCTTCAATCTCTTCGTTTAAAATTTTGTCAATTCTTTCCATTGCACCACAACTTCTATTCAATTGACCTATAAAAGCAGTCAATCCCATACAAGGTGTTGCAATTTGAAAAAGGTAATATATAATAGCAACAAGACTACCCGCAGATAAGCTTCCGCTTGCTACTCTTACACTTCCATATCCAAATATAAAAATTAATAAAAGAAAAATCAACATAGTCGTTAAAGGCTGCACTAGAGCTGCTATCTTTCCCCCTCTAATTCCTATATTAAATAACTCTTGTGTGATTTTTTTTCCTTTTTCGCCTTCTTTATCTTCAGCTATACATGTTTTTACCAATCGTATATTAGATAAAACACTATTCATTCTAGCCTGATATTCTCCTGTCTTATCTTGAAAGCCTTTAGAAATCCTATATAATTTTTTGTTTAGAGGACTAATTGCAAATATTGTTATTGGTACTAATCCAAGCATAATTCCTGCCATTTTCCAATCAACTGCAAAAATTAAACATATAGATCCCACTATAGATATAATACCTGTAATCGCACTCAAAAAATCATTTGTTATAAACTCGCTAATTACCATGGTATCATTTGTAACCCTACTCATTATTTCACCAGTTTCATTTCTATCGAAATATTCCGTCGGCAAATGCAACACTTTGCACCATAGAGCATTACGCAGTTCCATAATAACTTTTTGGGCTATACAAGACATTAAATATAGAGCTCCTACTGAAAATATTACCTGAATCAATATAATGAAAGCAATCCAACAGATTTTTTCCCATTCATAGTAGTTTCTGCCACCAGTATCGATAGCATTCATTACTGCTATAGGCATATATAATGTACAAAAAACTTGGCTAAATACCAAAAATAACAATACGCCTACTTTTTTCTTTAATGGCAAATATTTTTTTATCACTTTCCAAAATTTTTTAATATCCAGTTCCTCTTTCATCTATCTTATTTCCTTTTTCTATAAACCAAAATATCAGAAAAATAAATACAAATATAAAGACATAGTCCATTAAATTACTGTTTCCTTTTATAATCAGATATTCTCCATCTAATACTGTTCTTGTATTCGCTACAATTATCTCATACATTTCACTCTTAGATCGTAGAACAATGTCAACTACTGCAAATACCATCGTTGCAATCAAAGAAAAAATCATACTTGAAACGTATAAACTATGTCTCTGCAGTTTGCTAATTTTTTTACTTTTAATTAAATATGTATATACAACTGCAGTAAGTAATCCCGGTGCAAATAATACTCCATATAATGTAAAAATATTCATAGACGAATACATAAAAAATACTACCATACTTCCTAAGATCCCTAACACAATTTCCATAAACCATAAACCAAAATTTCTCTTCATTTTTTACCTCTTTTTACAAATAATATATACACCACAAGTTATACATGAAATGTACCATTATAGGCGGATATAATTTTTTTGTATACATTCTCAGCACTGCAAGTATTATGCCCGCCGGAAATCTATATAACAAATTACTTATAAAATCTCCACCCGTATGTAATGCAAAACCAAATATTATAGCACTTACGATAACAACATAATATTTTTTATGTACCAAATGTAATAATAAGTAATAGATGATTCCACGCATCAAAAATTCTTCAGATATACTAACAAATAATTGCTGACTTACCACTTCAATAAAAACCTTTATATTTCCTTTTATTATAAATAGTAAGATGCTAAAAATCACAGCAACAATAAAAAAAATACTATCTATTATACTGATATTTTTTATTCCCATTTCTAAAATTTTAGTATTATGTTGCTTTTTCAATATATAAAATGGTACAATGACAAAACTTATAATAAGTGCCAAAATACTTGCTATCTCTTCTGCTTTACCTTGAAAAACCAAATTTAAAAGTAAAAAACAGAACATACACGAGAAATTGCTCAAAACTATAATACAAATTATTTCTATAAGTAATTTTTCTTTTTTATCTATTGCCATATCTCTCCCAAATACAAGAAAAGGAGGAAGTAAAACCTCCCCCGCCTCTCTTGTCATCTTGATTCTTACCAGCCTTCTTTATTTCCATACCCTGCACACAATCCTAATACAGGACCAAAAGACCAGCAGCCTGCATTTGCTTTTCCACTCTTAAAGATCATAACTATGTCCTCCTTTCCCAGAAATTTATATAATTATAAATAACTATATACTTGCATATTGCGCAAAGAGATTATTGTAAAACCGCTTTGCTGCCAAACAATATGGATCTCTTTTTTTCATATCTCCTGTAAATAGATATGCTCGTCCTCTACATGCTCCTCCACATAAATTTTTGTATTCACAAGTCCCACATTCTTCTATATCCTCTAATAATATATCTCTTCCTTCAAAATTGGACTCATCAATAATTTTTTTAAGTTTACTTTCTTTTGCATTTCCCATTCTGCACTCTTGACAATGCAACATATGGCATGGATAAACATCTCCATTGTACGCTACACTAATTATCCTTTTCCCAAATCCACATCCTTCTCGATATGTAATGCCAATCGTATCTGAAGGTGTATCTAAAATAGTAATTCCATTTTCTGAATCTGTGATATTATCGCCAACAGCTATGAAATCACCTTCATTAAATTTGTAATCCGCAAAAATTTTATCATTAAAATCCACTGTAAATATACTGAAACTCATGAATACTCCCATCCTCTTTGCTAGATTTTCGTATTCTTTCATAAATGGAACATTTTTCTTGTGCAGTGTCACAATTAGTTTGATTGGAATCTTTTCCTTTAGAATTTCTACTGTATCCAATACACGTTTCATAATTCCTTTGTCTCTTATGAATGATGTTTCATCATCATATCCGTCAATTGATATATTAAGTGCATCAATATATGGCAATACTACCCCATAATCTGAGATTTTCATTGTTCCATTTGATATAACTTCTAAATTTCCTTTCAATGTCTCTTTTATATATTTACAAATTTCTCGCAAATCTTTTCGCAAAAATGGTTCTCCACCTGAAATTACAATATTTTTTGCTCCAAGTAATGACAAATCATCAATTATACACTTCCATTCATCAAAACTTAATTCATTTTGAATATTCCGATTTTCTACATATGAATAACATCCAAGGCAGTGCAAGTTACACGCAGAATTAACATGTAAATATACCGACTCAATACCTGTCATCTCTTTATAATTACTTTTCAAAAAATCATTTTCTTCCAATACTTTGTAAAGTTCTTTCTGATTATCAGACAGTGCAGGAAGCTCTATACTGTTGTTTTTTAACAAGTCAATGACCTCTTCACCCTCTTTATCTAAACCAACTACCATTCCATTATTGCGGTTTGCCACTATTGTTATTCCTTTTACCTTAAATATCCTTATGTTATCGTCCAACCAATTCATATCTTCCTCCAAATTAAATATCTTTGCTTTTAAACATCATAATTCCATAATAGGTAGTGATAAATGCTATAAGGAAGAAATAAATCATGCCTATCAGAAGCTGATTCCATACCACTTTTTCCATCGTTGCAAAATTATTGATATAATATAACGGTGAGATATACTTAAATAATTTTGTATAAGAAAGTAAATTCATCCCAATATAACCAATCATGTAAATCCCTAAGCATACTACTAATCTATATTTTATAGATAGTATCATGGTTATAAAAATTGTTACTATCCAAAAAAGACATATCGTAATAATCTGTATAAGTTCTATTAAAATCCTTTTATCATATAATGCTCCATTTACAATTGGGGTTCTTCCATTCAATATGAAATAGTAACAAAACAATCCCACTGCTATTAGTAATAAACTGATTACACCAACATAAATAATCAATGCTTTCACTTTCTCTATATAAATCTTTTTTCTATCACCTACTTTATTTAAATAAATCCGTAAACTTTTATCTTCAATTTCTGTTCCTAATGTCCTGCTTGTAACGGCAACTAAAATGATATTAAAAATAAACATTGATTGTGCTATTTGAAACATTGCTGACATAAAGTTGACTGCCGTAATATTTCCATTACCACTATAAGAAACTATTTCTGATCCACCCGCGATTCCTACGGCATATAAAATCGGAACTAAAATCACTGTTAAAAAGAGCCATGTATCTTTTCTTTTATACAATTTGTATAATTCTGTTCTACAAATCACTTGTTTTCTATCTGTCATATCGCTTCCTCCGTCAAAAATAATTTTTTCAAATTATTATTTTGAATCGACATCCCCACGATATAATGCCCTTCTTCTAATAATATTCTTTGAATATCAACAATTAAGTTTTCATTTTGAAAAAATATACAACTCTTTTCGCAATATATAGTGTTATCTTTTGACTCCAGTTTTTTTCTTTCTTCTGTACTTATATCACCATCAATTTTTAATACGAAAATTTTCTCCCTTACTAATTTCTGATCTAGAACCTTTTTCCCCTTCTGGATCATCACAACCCTGTCGCATATCTCTTCTACATCATCCAAATCATGACTCGAAAATAAAACAGGTATCATTTCTTTATGAGCTTTATCAATAATTACCTTTTTGAATAATTCCTTTCCAATGGGATCTAAACCTACAAAAGGTTCGTCGAATATCAGCAATTCTACATCTGACAACAAACTTTGGCACAGTCCCAATCTTTGTTTCATTCCAAACGAAAATGTTTTTACTTTCTTTTTTCTACTATCATATAATTCTGTTTTTTGTAATAAGTTTTCTATTGTTTTCTTGTTTTTTCCATTCCCTGACAGCACTGAGAGATACTGCAAATTCTCCTCTGCTGTCAAATAATCAAAAAAATTAGGTTCAATTAAAATTCCTATTTTATCTAATTTTTTTTCTTCTTCAGTATTTATCCCTTTAAAAGATACAGTCCCAGAGGTAGGTCTGATGAATCCACAAATTGAATTTAATAATGTTGTTTTTCCTGCACCATTTTCTCCTATAAGTGCAACTATCTCTCCTGGCATTATCTCTACGGAAAAATTATCTAATGCCATTTTATTTTTATATACTTTCGTCACATTGCGAATTGATAATGCTGCGTTCATTATAACTACCATTCTCCTTTGTTTTGATAAAATTACTATATCATCCTACTTTAAAATTCATCTTATTTGAACCTTAAAATAACATAAAAAAGCAGGCCATCGTACCTGCTTTCCAACTATTTTTTTGGTATGATTATTATAAAAGCTTTTGTATATTTCTTATATGGCTGTTCAAAATAAATTTCTGCATCGTGTGCATCTACAATTTTTTTTACAATAGCAAGCCCCAATCCACTGTTACCACTGTCATTTCTCGATTGCTCTCCCTTAGTAAACGGTTCGTACATACACGCAATCATATTTTCTGGGATTTTTTTCCCATCATCGGCAATAATGATATATATTTTCCCATCATATTCTGTTATATTAACTTCAATAGTTGTCCCATCATTATTATGTTGCACTGCATTATTAAGTAAATTTATAATTGCACGGCGCATTTCTCTTTTATCAATAAATACATTTCTTTCTTCTTCATCCAGCCCCACAATTAAATGCTTTTTATTCAATTCAATATGATGATATTGATCCACCAGGATAGATTTTACAAACTCAGTAAGATCTACAGGTTCTTTATTTAACTTATAATCAACCCGAAACATTCTATTATAGTCACTCAATTGTTGAAGTAATTTCTCCATTTCAACACTACTTTCAAAACACCGTTGCAGATGTTCTATATCCTTGTTTTTATTATTTTCCAAATTATTTATAATGGTTACTAAATATCCCTGAATAACTGTTAAGGGCGTTCTGATATCATGACTAATATCCGAAATAAGTTGTCTTCTCAGTCTTTCTTCTTCTTCTTTTTGTTTCACAGCCTCTTCCATTTCTTGTGCCATACAATTGAAAGAATCTGCCATTTCTACAAATTCATATTCTGCCTTGAAAAAGAGTCTTTTTTTATAGTTCCCACTTCCTACTTCCTTCATTGCATCCTTCAATAAATTGATCGGCTTAGTCAATTCAACTTTTATTTTCTTAGATACAGCAAAGACAGTCAGAAAATATCCGATTCCAAATAAAATAATACCGATTATATATATTCCCAAAAAATGAAATGCCTCTGCTCCTAATGAAATGTTTATGGTTGGTGTAATTCTTAAGAAATCTGTAGGGAAAAAAGTTATCTGTATTTTTTGCTTACCCTGTCCATCATAAAATTTTTTGATAATGCCCCTATATTTTTCCCCATTAACCTCATAATTACCATTAACAATATCTATAATTTCAAAACTAGTGTATTTTTTATATTCTTCGCTTGGATACTGTCTTTCATAGTCTGTATCCAATATTTCAAACCATCCCCCGTTTCTCTTTAACTCTGGAATATTTATATCGTTATATTGACTTTTCCCTTCACAATTAACAATATATCTTTCTTCTAATGTATTAACAATTTTTGAATTATTGAATACACTTATCGCGCTGGCCACTATTGCAAATATAATTACAATAATAATCGAAAAAACACAAAAATTTTTTATAAGCGTTGTTTCTAGCTTCTTCTTTCTATTTTCCAAATTTGTATCCTAACCCCCTTACTGTGATAATAAACTGGGGATTCTTGGAATCCTCTTCTATGTAATCCCTTAACTTACTAATATAAACCATTATTGTATTACTATCGTATAAATATTCATCCTCCCATACAGCTTCAAAAATTGCTTTTTTTGTGAAAATTCGTTTCGGACTATTCATCAACAATTTTAAAAGTTTATATTCCTTATTTGTCAAATATATTTTTTTCTCATCTTTATACAAACAACACTCTTTGCAATCCAGTATTAAATTCTGAAAACGAATAACTTCTTCCTCAATTTCTTCCGCACCACCAAACTTATAGAATCTTCTAAGTTGAGCCTCAACCCTTGCTACTAGTTCCAATGGATTGAACGGTTTCGCTAAATAGTCATCCGCTCCTTTTTGCAAACCGATAATCTTATCTTCATCTGTGCTCTTCGCTGAGATTATGATAATAGGAATATTTTTCTTCTCCCTTATAAATCTCATACATTCATAACCATTCATCAAAGGTAACATAATATCTAAAATAGCCAAATCTACTGTCTCTGTTTCAATTACTTTTATTGCTTCTTTCCCGTTCTCTGCCTTAATCAACTTATATTTGTCTTCTAAATGTAGCACTATTAAATCTAAAATATCCTTAGAATCTTCCACTATTAAAACTGTAAACATGTTCTCATTCATTTTTATCTCCATTCTACTCTATATTTTTTGCAGTGATAAATTATCTCTTTCTATCCTCAATTCCACCATAAAATATTTGAATCAAATTATTCTTTCAGATAGTTCACAATATCTCTGGCCCTGATTAATGTTTTCTTGTATTGGCCAATTTCCGCTATTAAAGATCATCAATCCGTCAAATAATTATAGCACAAATCCGTGTCATGGAGTATAATCAATGTGGATTAAGAAAGGAGCTGTTTATTAATGGATAACAGATACCGCAGAGATCACGAGATGGCTTACAATGCCGATGAGAGCATCATCGCCGAGCAGCTTAGGACGAAAAAAGCGATCAGAGAATACAACAAAGTCATGCCTTTTGAACCTGAGAAAGGCATGTCCTGCCTGGACAGCGCCGGGCTGAATCACAGGGAGAACGTTTATTTTGAACCTCCTTTCCACTGTGAATACGGCTCTCATATCACGCTGGGAGAGAATTTCTACGCAAATACCGGGTGTGTCATGCTGGATGTGGCTCAGATCACCATCGGGAAAAATGTGATGTTCGGTCCCAATGTTTCTATCTACACAGCCGGACACCCCATCCATCCTGACAGCCGCAATTCCGGTTACGAATACGGGATTCCCGTAACCATCGGAGACAATGTGTGGATCGGCGGAAGCTGCGTCGTCCTGCCCGGCGTGACCATCGGGGATAATGCCGTGATCGGCGCGGGCAGCGTGGTGACAAAAGACATTCCGGCAAATGTATGCGCAGCAGGGAATCCCTGCAGGGTGATCCGAAAGATCACAGAGGCAGACAAACCGTTTTATTATAAAGACCGCAGATTCGATGACGAAGTGTGGGATAAGATCAGCGGACGGTGAGTCCCCCCTTATCTATCTTCTGAACACCCCTTTCTTTCTCAATCAGACGCTCCACAAAGGGTGACGCAGGATGTTCGAGGATCATCTCAGGAGTATCGTACTGAATGATCTCTCCCTGATCCATGACAAGAACTTTTGTACCCAGTTTCAGCGCTTCTGAAATATCGTGAGTCACAAAAAGAACCGTGATCCCTGTTTTTTCATAAATGCGGCGCAGCTCATCCTGCAGCTGTCCCCGCGTGATCTCGTCCACAGCGCCAAAGGGCTCATCCATAAGAAGCAGTTCCGGTGACGCCGCTAATGCTCTGGCAATACCGACTCTCTGCTGCTGTCCGCCGGACAGTTCATCCGGGTAACGCTCCTTTAACTCTGGAGAAAGACCGACGATATCCATCCATTTATCCACCGCCTGCTTTGTCCTTTTCTTGTCTTTTTTATTGAGCAGGCTTGGAACATATGAAATATTCTCCTCCACCGTCATATGTGGGAACAAGACACTGCCCTGTATAGCATAGCCGATATTTCTGCGAAGCTTTGTCATATCCTTTCCCCGAATGGATACGCCGTCCAGCAGGATCTCTCCCTTGTCCGGCTCTATGAGTCCGTTGATCATCTTAAGAACAGTCGTCTTCCCGCATCCTGATGATCCGATCATCGTGACAAATGCTCCCGTTGGAACCGTAAGGTTAAAGTCGTCAAGCACGGTATTTTGCTCGTATGATTTTGAGATATGTCTTAGTTCTACTACAGCAGACATGCAGAACCCTCCTTTTCGTTATTTGATAAATATGCCACGGCTGTGCCACCTGATCATGCACATGCCACTACTCCACGAGCCCCTTTTCCATCAGAAACTTTTCCGCTGCATCCCGGGGCTCTTCTCCTTTTGTCTCCACCGCGTAATTCAATCGCGCCATATCGGCATCCGTCAAGATTCCAGTCACTTTCTCAAATACGCCGTTTAATTCCGGGTGCTCTTCCAGCACATCCGTGCGGATGATATTCCCGCATAAATAGGACGGGTAAAATCCCTTGTCATCCTCTAATACCACCGCGTCGGACACACTGAGCTGTCCGTCTGTGGTAAAAATGACCATGACATCAATCTGTTCCTGTTCAAGAGCCTGGTATTTCAGACCGATATCCAGATCCATGGTCTGTTTGAAATTGAGCCTGTAAGCGTCACAGAGCGCGTCATAGCCGTCCTCCCGTTCAAAGAAGTCATATTCCGCTCCGAGAATGAGCTCATCTGATACTGCCGACAGGTCTGAATAGGTCTTAAGGCCGTACTTGTTTGCTATCTCCTTTCGCACTACAAGCCCATAAGTATTGTTAAATCCATACATCCCGGCCCAGTCCATATCGTATTTCTCCCGGTATTCCTGACGCATGAGGTCAAACTGGTCTTCTGTGTAAATGTCCTCTCTCTTTAACACCATATTCCATGCTGTTCCTGTATACTCCGGATACAGATCGAACTCTCCGCTCTCCATGGCGGGCTGGATATTGGAGGTGCCTCCGCCCACACCCTGCGTGATCTCCACATCAAGGTCAGTATCCTGCTCGATCAGGATATCCAGCATTTCTCCAAGGATGTACTGTTCGGTCATTGGTTTGGTGGCAATGTGGATAGTCTCTTTCCCCTGAGGGCGGAACAGGGCGGTTATCAGAACTGCCAGGGCGAGGACCGCAACGGCTATGCTCATGATCCGGTTCTGCTCTTTCGCTTTCCTGCTTCTCAACTTCATCCGCCGTTCCACAAATCCGAGAAGGAAATCAACGGCCAGCGCCAGTACGGCGATCAAAAGGCTTCCCGCCATAGTCATTGGCGTGTTGTTCGTCGTGATACCGCGGTAGATTGCCACGCCGAGACCTCCGGCTCCGATGAAGGATGCAATACCGGCAAGGGCGATAGTCATGGTAACCATGCCGCGGATACCGGACATGATAACCGGAAGGGCAAGGGGCAGACGGACACGGAATAGTATCTGTGCCCTCGTACTTCCCATTCCCTTTGCCGCCTCTATGACGGCAGGTTCAACATTGGTCAGGCCTGTGTAAGTATTGCGGACCATAGGAAGCAGGGCATACACAGTCAGCGCGATGATGGCCGTCACATTTCCCACGCCCGAAAACGGGATCAAAAAACCCAGCATAGAGATCGATGGAATCGTATAGAGGAAGTTGACGATTCCAAGCGTCAGCTTCGCGCTTCTTTGAAACTCACTGATAAGGATTCCCGCGATCCCGCCAAGAAGGACGGCGATCACGATGGCCGCGGCGGAGATCCCGATGTGTTCCAGCAGAAGATTCAAAAAGAAGTCTGCTCTTTCTGTAAGTGTATTTATGATCGATTGAAGCATTGTGTGTTCCTCCTGTCTCTGTCAGTTAATATCTGTACTACAATCTTTCGACCGCTCCTGCCGGGCAGCTTTCCTGACACAGCCCGCAGTGCAGACAGTGATGCGGGTCGATCTGATACGGGCTGCCTTCTAAGATGCATTTCTGAGGACAGACTTTCGCGCATGCGCCGCATCCGATGCAGTCCTCTGTAATGCAGAAACCCTTACGTTCCTTCTCTTCTTTTCCAAGAGGGAAGGTCTCTCTGTAAACAGGCCCTTTTCCAAGATCAAAAAATTCAATCTGACCTGATTCTATGCAGAATGGCTCTAAAATATATCTGCTCTCTCCGGGATAGACCTGATTCATGGACGGATTCTCCTCAAAGATGCGGTCGATCCATTTCTTTTGGTCTTCCAGTTTTTCCACAGTTCCGTCTAGGCGGATCATCTGGTATTTATCATTCATGGCAGCAATCGCTGTTCGGTGGGTTGTGGTGATCTCCTGATAGAAATTCTTTCCTCTCGCAGTGCAGAAATATAGCTTCTCACCCTCTGTCAGCATAACGTCGATGATGCGGATCTGGGGCTGTCCTTTCCCGTCCACAGTAGCAAATGCCACATCCTTTATTTCTCTTAACATCCTGATACAATCCTGTGCAGTCATATACATGATCCCATCCTTTCTTTTCCAAGGCTGTCTTTTATCGTTGACAAGGATATTGTAAGACGGTAAGGACATATCGTAAAGTAAGCACAATATTGTGGCGTAGTTACCTTTAAGAAACTATTGCCGTCTTTCCATAAGAAAACAAATTCATATTGGCTCTATTATAGCGCATAAAAAATATTTTCAAGAGTATTTTGACAAATCTTGTAAAACTTTTTCAGCCTTTCTTGACTCGTACTATTTGCGGTGATATTCTATGTCTGTATAGAAAAATTGTCATGCAAACGTATTTTTGCATATTAGTTTCAAAAAGATACTGTAACACTGCTGTCAGGAAAGGAGCTTGTTATGGCTGTGATAAAAGAACTGCCGGCTTGTCCGGTTGAGACGACTCTAATGCTGATCGGGGATAAATGGAAGGTGCTGATCCTGCGGGATCTGATGCCCGGAAAAAAACGGTTCGGAGAATTAAAGAAGTCGATCGGGAATGTGTCCCAGAAAGTGCTGACTTCCCAGCTTCGCGCCATGGAAGAAAACGGCCTGGTCAGCCGCAGGGTTTACGCGGAGATTCCGCCAAGGGTGGAATACTCTCTGACAGAGCTTGGGCGAAGCCTTGAGCCAATCCTTGATTCGATGAAAAGCTGGGGCGAAGAATACAAGGCGAAGAACGCCGGGTAAACAATAGAGAATATGGGAATCCCCCTGCCGGCAGAGATAATACACGCGATTATATTCTGCCGG
>ERZ1643249.3099-NODE-3099-length-14852-cov-4.577279_pt1 | contig 14852 bp, 8 predicted proteins | sample MGYA00579263_ERZ1643249 | MGnify/ENA primary metagenome ERZ1643249 (study PRJEB29033, sample SAMEA4952264) | chicken gut metagenome | biome: Broiler Chicken; feature: Gastrointestinal Tract; material: Caecum | place: Ireland | collected 2018 | study: Broiler...
GTCATTTCATCGATCCTGGTCTCCAGATCTTCCATCTGACCGGCAACGTTCTTTGCATTGTCCTCCAGGCTGAAGCGGCAATGAGGACAGATGGGGCTGTTCTTCAGTTCCTGCGGCGTCAGGCTGTAGCAGACCTTCAGTTCATCCATATTCTGTTCCAGTTCTGACAGCTTTGCGCCTGAAAGGATTTCAATGCCGCGAAGTTTTCTCAGATTTTTCAGCACCTGACTTTCCTGTATCTGACGCCGGCGTCTTGCATCATCCACACCAAGTCTCTTTTTTCTGTGTTCTTCGAAATACAGATCAATATATTTCTCCTTGATTTTCTCCAGCTTCGCTATGACTTTTCCGGCAGCTGCATCTCCGGAACTTCCATCCATGATACTGTCACGGATTTCTCTGAATTCTGCCTTTCCCTCCTCTATCGCCGCCTTCATATCGGCGCCGGGATTCATGTACTCGACAGCGGCTATATAGGATACGATATCCGCGCATTTTACTTTAAAAGTGACATATTCTCTCACTCTGCCGAGAATCTGAATCTGTCTTCCCAGCGCCTCCACTTCTTCATAAGACAATCCGAAATTGTTCAGTTTCGCCGGAGTGTTAAACCGCACCTGATAATTGCTGAATTCATTCTTTACCGCCTGTGCGGCGCTTCTCATTCTGTTCACCTGCTGCTGGCTGGCCAGTGGTTCTCCCCACAGTTCAAACCCGTCTGTCAGCCTGCGTTCCTCCAGGACGGCTTTGCTGCTCATTTCCTGAGCCTTTCGCAGGAGTTCCGCAACACCCTTTTCACGGTCGTCGGGATTTTCAACAAGCGCTGAATTAATGTCCAGAATTTCAAACAGCTTCTTCCATTCCGCCATGGCAAGCTGCGCCGGTCTCGACAGATATCGGAACTCATATAAGTCAGTCACGCTGGTCTTCGGCACCTGATCCAGATTCGAAGCGGTAAGCGTACTTCCGTTTTTCAATGTGAGAACGGCATAGCCTGCATATACCAATGACAAAAAAATAATCGGCGTAAATGTATAACTGATCTTAAACGCTTTGTCTGTAAAGTTAATCTGTCCTTCAAAGTTCATCTCTTCTTCAAACAGATCAGAAAAATTCAGCACGCCTTTCGGGGGCAGCTTCTTCAGCAGATCCATATAATAGGACGCATACTTCGACCCTTCCGGCCGGATCTTATCTCCGTCGAGGATCCCAAAGCTCTGCAGCATCGCTGTGGACTGCTGGCTCTTGCGCCCGGCAAAATGGTCAAACGCAGCTTTTACATTTTCCGCCTGATTCTTTCTGGTAATCCTCGTCTTCATCACAGGAAATTCCGGATAGATTTTTCCAAAATGTTCATCAAGGCAAATGGAAGACGCAAGATCAATGGTATCCTTGAATGTCATATCTCTTTGATACTTACCTTTCAGTGCCTCGATGATCTGTCTCATCTGCGACTGATATGACACGTTGAAACAGGTATTTTTGTTTTCGCTGAGATATTTTACAAGCTTTTTTCTGAGAACAGCCGCCTTATTCAGATACGCGTCCTTATCCTTCCCTTCGCTGATGTCAGCCTGGACATTTGCAGCCGCAAACAGCCGCAGATCATCCTTGAAACTATCATTGCCCCGGAAATAGAAATAGACCTCATCCTCCCGCGCATTCTCTTCCGTTTCTCCAAACGGCGGCATGATATAAATATAAAAATCCCGCTCCGGCTGAGCCGTGCTTCTTTCTCCCGGAAGCCCCATAAACAGATATCCTTCCCGGAAGATGTTGTGAGAATCCCAGTTAAGATCGTACTGATAAATTTCAAAACCGTTCACATACTGGCGGGCATCCCATTCCAGACAGCCGTAAACCACCTTATAGAAATAGCGGTTCAGCTCGCCCTCTGCCATCATTGCCGCTCTCTGCTTTACTCTCTCATCATAATCGACAACCTTATCCACATCGATGTAATATTGATTGTTTTCTTCATTGTGAATGATGAACTGTCCGGAAACGGTCTTCATGATTTCCCGCAGCGCAGCGTTCACTGCGCCGAGCAGAAAATCTGCGTCCTGCTCCGGCATGGGAAGATACAGGCACAGATCATCTTTGAGATTCTCCGCCGTCAGTCCGAACGGAACATCCAGACCGTTGGTGGTCAGCCGATGGACGCTGAGCGCATAGATAATCTGCTTCGCCATCGGCTTATAGGCAGCTTTTGCAAAAGACCGGTCAATGATTTCTTCCAGCTGACCGCTTGCCCCGACCACACGGCTGATCGTCACATCACTCTTCCAAATCCCATTCGATTTAATCGCAGGCCAATAATTGTCAAAAGATATGATCCCCGGCGCATCCTCCGGCACTTCTTCCTCGAAGATATCATTTATTGTCAGAGAAATATTCTTCAGAATATGTCTGTTCTCTATCACATAAATCTTGTTGAACACATCAATATATGCAGGATGGATCGGAAACAGATCTACAAACTCTTCCATTCTGGAAGACATACCGCCATACAGACCGGAGAATTTTTCCAGATGCTGACGGATCATTGCCTTCTGCTCCGGATTCTTTTTCAGAATACGCTCCGATACGACATATGCGGTGGCCTCTTTCGTAATAATAATCTGGGTAAAACGATCCCCGACTTTCTTCAGCGTTTCGCTCACAAAGCTGAATCGCGGATTGTCAAATACTTTCTCCTGCACGCCGCAGATCAGCCGGAGGCGCGACTTTGAACACAGCTCCGCCACAGATTGAAGAAATGCCAGATCCAGCACAATCTGCCTTTCATCCCTGGAAGTCAGATAGGATAAAAGCTCATCTATCACAATCAGATATCCCCTGTCCGGGTACTTCGACTGGAACTTCTGCATCACTTCCTTGAGCATACGGGAATTATCCCGTATTTGGTCCGGATCAGGCGCGGCATACGCAATTCCGCGCTTCGCAAAATCATCTTCAATCTCTTCAAAGATAATCTCTCTCAGCGGCATCGTCAGACCGTCCACCTTCAGCCGCAGAACCTCAAATTTTCCGGCAATCACCGCCATATCCTGCGAGAATCTTTTGTTCTGAGCAAATGCAAGGTTCTCCGCATCCGAGGCAACAGCAGCAATCACCGACATCAGATGCGATTTACCGGTACCGTAATTACCGACGATCATGACTGCCTTATTATCCACAACCTCTTCCATCTGCAGCTGGTCAATCACTGTCGCTTTCAGATTTTCTGCCATCGTGTCTGACATGACGTAAGTCCGGACCATATCCTGTGCAACCTTTTTGTCCGCCGTTTCCAATAACTGTATCGTAGACTCAATTGGCTTAAAACTGATCAGTTCCGAATACTTCATCTGTATTTCCTCCCGATTTCACGCATGTAATATCATAATCCTCTATCCTGTATACCTTGTAATCCGGATAACCTTCTTCTCCATAAATCAGTTTTCCATTTTCAAACCGTCCGGGCCAGATGACGCTGTACCTCTTTCTCTTCCTGGCCGAAATCAGTATTTTCAGAACATCCACTCTGTACTCCGGATTGAACATTACGTCAATATCTTTGATCGTCACATGATCCGGATAAAGATCCAGAACTTCACTGAAAATCTGTTCCAGTTTCATGCTCCGCCGGTCTGGCCTGCATGCCAGCAATCTGTCCGCCATCTCCTTGCTGACAGACCTTGCCGCAGACATGTTCTGCAGGACGTCGGTATTTATATACACCAACAGCCCGCTGATCCTTATCTCTTTGTCTGCCAGCTGATAAAAATCAATAATATTTCCCATGCATACTCCTGTTTCGTTACCGTTCAGCCAGGTCTGTGCATTCACTGCACAGACCGTATGAAAACATAGTGCCTGTGGGCATCCGGCCCATCGCGAAGCGATTTTCAATGGCCGGATGCCGTAACAGTTCAGCGGGCTGAACTGTTACCCTGTTTCTTATCATCCGTATCTATAACTTCCATAATATCCGAGATGTCACACTCGAGAGCAGTACAGATTTTCAGCAGCGCCATACCGGGTTCGTTCTCCGGGCCCTTCCTGTGATGCCGCCAGAAAATGGTATATCCCCGCCACCATAAAAGACGCTTCAACGGATAGTTTATCGTTCCTGCGACGCTCTGTCAACGCAAGAATCCGGCATATTATTTTATTCCGAGCATTTCAAAGCTAAGCTGCGGGTCTTTCAGAGACTTCACTTTTCTGTCCGTAATCTTATCCTCCGGACCAATATTTCCGCATAGCAGCGGGGAATCCTGGTCATATAATCTTACATTCTCTTTTACTTTCTCATCATTAAAGTTTGCATAACAATATTTGCAGCCATTGAGACAGGTATTATATGCTCCTACTTCTATGCTCTCCAGACATCCGCACGCTTCTCTCTGATTCTTGTCCTTTTCGCCAAGCAGCCTGCAGCCCAGCAACTTTTCAATTAATTTTTTATCTATACAACTTCCATGCTGAATACCAACGTTCTGAAGATCGATTTGCTCTGCGCAGGATTCGATGATTAAATGATATTTTGAAGCAATCTGCGCCATCTGAGCCGCCAGACGAATCATCTCATTCTTTGTCATCTGCCTGATTCCCAATTCCTTTGTGTTTCGTTGCGTTTTTGCATATAAATCGACAAAACTGATTACCACCTTGTCCGTATCATCCGCAAGGCTGCTTGCTATTTCCTCAAAAGCTTTTAAATGGTAATCCATAGTATAACGATCACTGATCAAGACAGGATCATATCTCCATATTACTTTTTCCTTTCCTGTTTTTTCGGACAACGTCCTGAATGTCGAAATAAGCTCCTCTCTTTTGTTCGGGAGATTAGGTTCCATATCCTTGCCATACCCTGTAAGAGTAAATTGAAAATAATATACATAATCCTCCAGATATTTCAGCTTTTCTATCATATCTGCCGGATTTTTGGTCCAAAACACAATACAGTCTACCACATCCGGCGATAAGTCTATTCTGCTTATCTGATGTGTATTCATAGGATTTCGTACATACAGAAATCCTTCTTTTATTCTGTTCAGAAACCAGTTCGAATAATAATTCGGAATATCCGTTCTTCTGCTGACACTTAATATCATCACTGTCCCTTTCTGGCAACCGTTCAGCCAGGTCTGTCCATTCACTGCACAGACCGTATGTAAGCAAGGAAAGTCAGCCTTCTGACAGTACTCCCTTTTTTACCAACCCTTCCTCCATCAGCATTTCCAGTACCTTTGCTTCCCGCTCCAGCATAATCTGATCTTTGGGGCCATGGTCCACATAACGATTTCTATGTATGGCGCAGGCCGGATCAACAAATTCCAGCGTGAAACCTTCCTCGCTTTCATAGTCATCCAGATGCTGCAGATGGATCTCCGCCTCTGCATCACACAGAAAATAATAATTGTCCTGAACGAATACATCCCCCTTCTCACCTTTTTGCACCCGGTGGACGAGGCCATATTCCCGGATGGACTGCGGGATAACCTGTAAACCGGCTTCCTCCGCCACCTCACGCTGCAGCGTCTGCTCCGGGCTTTCCCCTTTTTCAATGCCGCCGCCGGGGAATTTATAATAATCATATTTCAGACTATGCACCATGGCAATCTTTCCGTCCCGGATGATAATCCCCCGGGCAGAGGGACGTGAAAAGACCTTTCCGTCAGGATCATAATCTTTTGCATCCATCTCAAACAATAATCGCATCTCTGATCTCCTATTCGTATTTGATTTTCGTCCCGCAGAAACCATTGACTATCCAGGAAACTGACTGAACTATAACGTCGCCTGTGCAATCTCCGCTTCCGTTGCCGGATTTGTCCATTTCCCAAATACCCGGGATTTCTGCAGCGGAACATATCCCATATCTTTGTATCCCAGTTTTTTCAGCAGAGCCATGCTTGGTTCGTTCTCCGGTTCCGTGAAGCAGATAAAATCCCATTCCGGGTAACGCTCATGGAGCAGATTGATAAGCGCTGTCAATGCTTCAAAGGCATAGCCCTTCCTGTGATGCCGCCAGGAAATGGTATATCCCAGAGAAATGGTGCCATTGTCAGGCATGACAGCAATTTCCCCCACCATTTCATCTGAGTCTTTCAGAGCGACCGCCACCATAAAGGGTGCTTCAACAGATAGTTTATCATTCTTGCGGCGCTCTGTCAGCGCAAGAATACCTTCATAATCCCTGGTCTGCCCTCGCTGATACCGGGCGCAGATTTCATTGTTGCGATAGTCATACATGATATCCGCATCCTCTGGTGTGATGTTACGCAATAGCAGACGATTCGTTTCGATAAACGTCATAATGGCCTCCTGTTATACAAATTAAGGCAACAGTTCCGCCAGCTGAACTGTTACGAATCAAGTATTTTTTCTTGTCAACATATTATTTTATTCCGAGCATCTTAATCGTACGACAGTCTTTCTTTCCGTGATAATATTTATCCAAAACCATCTGAAAAACATCTAAAGACTCTGTGGCTGCATCAAACAAAGTCATAGATGATTTTAACTTTCTGTCATCTGGTTGTCCCATTACTTCTGTTGCATCATCCGTATCAAGAGACAATAAAGCCTCGCAAATTTCAGTAAGATGCTTACCAAGTACAGGATCCGCCAGATATGCTCTTGCTTCATCTAAATCCCGGATACCATAATACTCAGACATTGAACTGTGTCCAAGTCCTTTCATCTGTGGAAAAATATACCACATCCAATGACTCACTTTTTTCCCGTTTTTTATTTCAGACAATGCCCGCTGGTAATCTGATTGATGCGCTTTCATAAACCGTGATATTTCATAATTCATTGTCTGTTCCTCCGATGATTAAAATAACTGATATTCATGGACCGCTACCTCTTGCTTTTATATCCAGTACAGCTTTTATATTTTAAGAAACATCCGGTTTTACCTGTGTGGCAAGCGCTTTCTTTTTCCCTGCTTCCGGGACAAAAGAGATTTTATTCCCTTTTCTGATCACTTCCCTTGCCCGGTCCGTGCCGGAATAAATGTTTTCAGTAATGGAATATTCTTTTCCGTCAGTTCCAGTGACATATGCGTAAAAACTTTTTGTTCCTTTTCCAACATATTTAACCGTCCCTGTAACACGTCGTAACTCCGCATCCGTAACGGACGCCTGTGTTTCAGCCGCCTGCCCATGCGGCTGAATCCGGTGTACCTGTTCCTCCACAAGATCCGGGTGTTGCTTTTTATATTGTCTGATAATTTTATCCGTGTCTGTCACTGCATCACAGCCAAGCCCAAGATATAATTTCCTGTCACCGATGATATAAAACTCCTCTTTTGCTCTCGTAACCGCAACATTCAGTATATTCGCTTCCGTTACCGCCCAGCGCGCCGCACCGCTGCACTGTCTGTCGGCGCCGAGTACAAAAAAAACAATCGGAGCCTCTTTCCCCTGAAAGGTATGGACAGTTCCGACATTGGTGGGTTTCCCTTGCTCATCATATCTGGTAAAATGAATTTTCCGCAATTTCCGTGAAAGCTGATATGCCACATTGGAAAATGGAGTAATCACATAAATCACATCTTTTTCATTTCTGTCTGTGATTTTCGGATTTTTGTCTATCATCTCCCTGAGCTTCTGCAAAAGGAACTCCCCCTGCGCCTCAACATATTTGTTATCCGCTGTTCCTCCGACATCGAACCATCCTGTTTTTCCATATGATTCCACACCCTGTACCATAAGTTTTTCGTAGGAAATCACATTTGAAATTGTAAACATCGGATACCTGCATCTTCTGTGTACCCACAGAGGAATACCGACCCATGAATCCTCCGACCTGTCCTCCTTTCGATAAAATCCATACTGACTCGCCGCATCTGTTAATGTCTGCACAGATGCCGATGCAGATAAATACTTTTCTGTCACCTTAAAATGCCTGCTCAGCATATACAGTGTGTTGGAATCCAGCGTAAGAACCGGTGGAATCTGCAGCGGGTCGCCAACTGCCATCACATGCCGGCTGCGATAGATTGCTCCGACCGCCGCCTGCGGCAATGCTTGTCCCGCTTCATCAATAAAGAGATGTCCCAGTGTTTCTGCCCCAAGATTTTTGCACATACGCGAAAAACTGGCAAATGTCGAACTGATCACCGGAATCGTCATATTGATCCAGTTCCATGCCGCCTCAATCACAGATTTTCGTTCCAGGTATTTTTCCTGCTGCTCCCAGACGATAACGGCTGCCTTTATATTTTTTCTATTTTCAAAAAGAAATTGTTTTCGAACACGCAATGCCATGATGAATAATTTTGACTGTGCCACCCTGTATGTTTCGTCAAACCACGGGTTGGACATCTGCAAATCATCATACTGCAGATTCATATTCAGCGGCTCGATCTTACTGTCATTTCTGATCTTTTCATATTTACGGACTTTTTCTTCCAGGCCTGAAATTTTACCTGCTTCCGCCATCTTCCAGCCGGTAAATTTCCGCTGTATTTCCTTTTGTTTTTCTTCGCTTTGTCTCAGATTTCTCTGCCACAAAAGAATTTTTTCATTGATTTCTCTCTCCTGTTTCCTATACTCCGCATCTTCCTCGCTGAGTTTTGCGAATTGAGAGGTAATTTCATTTACTCTGTCTCGATATTCCTCCTTCTTTTTCCGCCCCGCAAAGATAGAAGGTTTCTGTGCCTTGCAAAGTTGAAGACACTGGCTTAAATTGTCCATGTGATTCCGGACAACTTCCGCTCTGCTTCGCACCATTTCCAGGCAAGCCTGTAACTGCTCCAACTGTTGTCTGCATTCCTGTCCAAGTGCTTCAATCTTCTGAATTTCCGTATGCAGTTCATTCTCTTTCTTTCTCAATTCTTTTTGATAGTTGGCATGTGCCTGTTTCAGTTTCTGAACACATTCCTGATATGCACGAATGCCGTCCGCAAATACCTGCCTTTTTGCCCGAATCGCTTTCACTTTCTCATAACACTTTAAAAATTGATGATATATCTCTTGTTCCGGCAGATATTCTTCTTCCAGATATTTTTGGATGTGCTTCACAGTTGTGAGGATATTGCTCATATTGTCGGCTTTTCCACCCTCAAGTGAAAATACGCCCCAAAACTTTTCCTCACCCGGAACAAATTCCTTTACCAGTTCCGCCCGCTTTTTCCCTTTCTCATCTTCCTGCCATTCTACCGATACCTTCGCATTTGATATCTCGCGAAAATAATCCGCTTCTTTCAGTTCCTCAATCAGATCGCTGTCAATTCCCTTAATCAGCGGAAGCTCGTTCACAATATTCTGAACTGCACTGTTATTCGAGCTTGCAACCACAATATTATTTTCGGTAATATATTGAGGGATCTCTCCAATCGATGCAGATTCAAAATAAATGGTTTTCTCTGTTCCCCGGATAACATGGTTCGAAAGTTTCGCAAGATCATAGGCCTGCTGTACGACTAACTGTGCAAAAATATCTTTCAGAAGTGTCGTTTTTCCGGTTCCGGGCGGACCGTTGACACTTCGTACAGGCTTATTGTCGAAACCGATGGCTAAATTCACCGCAACTTGCTGCATCAGAGAAAGCGCATACTTTGTATTGCCCGGAAACCTTCCCATAGGATAATTCTTCGGCTGCAGAATCTGTTCAAACATTTGCGGATTGAAATTCACCGAATCTTTTTTACTGTCGAGGTTCCTGCGCCCTTCCTTATTTCCATATAAATAGGCCTCCAGATTGGCCGTCCTGATTCTTTTTGCCTTTTCCAGATCATCGATGAAAAAAGAATGCAGATTCGTTGCGTCTGTCTCTACATTTCCCAGGATCTGCATCCGACAGTCATTGACAGCAATCCCGTATCGCAAGAGGCCTTTTTGCATCGCCTCATTAAACTTCTCCGGTTCACCGGCTGCCTCGCCAAAATCCTGTGAAAGTTGATTTTTTAAATTTTCCTCAAATTCCCGGAACTCATTTTCATGGGGAACTTTCTTAAAATAGCGTATGTAAGCACTTTCTGTAAAGAATGTCATATCTGCCAGAAAATTAAGAGTTCTGTCAAAATACAAAGCAAAACTGAATTTATCTCCGAAACGAATATCCTCATCCGTCGGTTCCAAACCGTACTGTGCCCGAAGAATGTCCACTACTTCCTGAAATGGAAAGACATCAAAATAGACAATAATTCCTCCCTTTTGTCGCCGGTTCCATTTCTTTTTTTCGATTTCATGCAAAAATAAAGAATAAAAATCCTGCCCCTGCAAACCCTCTAAGGTCAGAATAGCCTTATCCTTGAGACTTATGTCACCCTCTGATAAATGCTCCACCATTATCCACGATTCTAAAATCTTTTGCTTTTCTATCATTTAGAATGAGATCCCTTCCAGTTGTCACAATTCAGTTACAGTTCAGCCAGGTCTGTGCAGCGAACGTACAGACCCGGCTGAACTGTTACATTTTCCCAACTTTTACTTCCATTATTGATACTATAACACATTGGGAATAAAGTTGGGAATATCTTATGTATGTATAAAAAATATTCAGTTACAATTCAGCCAGGTCTGTGCATTCACTGCACAGACCGTATGAAAACGCAGAGCCTGCAGGCATCCGTCCCATCGCGAAGCGATTTTCAATGGACGGATGCCAGAACAGTTCAGTTACCGAATTGTTGTATCGAACATTTTCAGTGAAATTGTTGCAGATAATGTTCATCCTATCCAGTTCGTCAAAAATGATGCCACAGTGATTCCTCACTTTTCCAACTATTTTTTCGTCATACGATAGAAAGTACCACTGCCAATACCAGTCGTAAGTTTATAAGGTTCACCATCAATTTGAAAACCGGCTTTTTCATAGCACCTTATAGCCCTTGTGTTCCAGGTGCGTACTTCCAGATACAGGGGCTTATTGGGATAACGCCTTTTAGAAATCTCGTAAGGGAGCATAAGCATCCTTCGGCCATAATGCCTGTTGCATAGAACGGGATTTACACCAATACCAATAAAAACTTCGTCCTTTTTCTCCAAAATATTAACAAAGCCTACCAATACATCATTATCCAAAAATGCAAGGAAATTCTTTTCTGCCTTGGGATTCATAAATCCCATCTGTTGTGTCTGCATTTTCTCATAGGAAGGAAGGTTGTAAACTTCACATGCGCCGTCATATTTCCAAGCACAAATTTCTCGTTTATCCTCTTCTGTTAAATATCGACATGATAACTGTTCCACAGCAACATCCTCCCATATTTTGTCACTCTCATAATATTATCATCTACTACGGCGATGGCAATTCCTTTTTTCATCATACTATACACATACCCTACATACCCGACTCCCGGAAATCCCTTGTTTTCTACACTTTTTCACTATTCTATTCTTTGACTTTTGACATCAATACTACCGTCTCAGCCGTATTTTCTTTATGCAACCAAATTGTATCTCCCTCAGAACCTTCATAAAACACCGGAAATCCTAAGCTTATCTGCTTTAAGATGCGTCCGTCTTTTTGTTTTTCAGGATACAATTCGATCCCTTCGATGAACTCTCTCATAAATCTCTTCTTTTCGAGATCTGACATCTTATAGTACATTTTATCAAAATTCAAAAGAATTTTGTATAACTGATCCGTAGTAATTTTTTCTTCATAGGCTCCACTAATTTTGACTTCGATATCCGCTATCGCCTCTTCAAGTTCTGATATCCGGTCATACAAAACGTTCTGCCTATCCTGCATATCCTGGTATTTCCGGTCATAATGCTTATCTCCTATATCTAGCCGCTCCATCATTTCTGTCAGCTTCTTCTTCGCCCCCATAACCTGACGAAGTTGCTCCATAATCTGATTTTTCTCAGTCTCTAACGCAGAAACATCCACTTTTTCATCGAGTTTACTCACCATGTAATCTCTGAATTCTGGATCCGCCACCATATCCAAGATAATCTCCTCTGTCTGATGATTAATCTCGTCCTGGTTCAAAACCAGTCTGAAATTGCAAAAGTGAATATCATCGATCTTCTTTCTATGCAGACACTTGTAATAAAAATCGTCTTTGTACTCACCGGATTTCTTATTCTTCCTCCGCCGTACGGTTCCAACAAGTCCTGATCCACAGACCGGGCATCTGAGAATCCCCGATAAAATATGCTCATGTTCCAGGCTATGTGTCTTGTTCCACTTTACTCCAGTTTCTTTTCTTCTAATCCTCGCAGCCTCCCATAATTCTTGATCAACGATAGCTTCATGGATTCCATCTATCAACATATAATCATCAGTTTTCACCCGTTTATATTGATCCCGGCTTCCTTTCACCTTTTCTGTAGCAGTTCTTCCATATGCAATTTTACCGATATAAACCGGATTATCAAGGATTTTCATTATAAGACCCCTGGAAAAATAGTTCAATTCATTTTTCTTGACTTTTTTCTTTTGGTACCCATGCTGGTTCAGATAATCACAGATACTGTCGGCTCCCAGCCCCTCATTCACAAATTTGCTGAATATGATTTTGACAATCTCTGCCTCTTTTGAATTAACAGTGAGGGTTCCGTTTTTAGAATCCAACTCATACCCAAAAGGTGCCTGTCCACCATTCCATTTTCCTTCCCTGGCCTTCTGTCTGCGACCTTCCATCGTCTGAACGAGAATATTCTCTCTTTCTATCTCAGCAACTGCCGACAAAACCGTAATAGTCAGTTTCCCGGAATCTTTTGATGAGTCAATGCCATCCTCTACGCAGATTAAATTCACTCCGAAATCCTGGATATATTGAAGTGAATTGAGTACATCTGCAGCATTCCTGCCAAACCTTGAAAGCTTAAATACCAAGATAAAGTCCACTCTATCTCGATCCTCTGCAATATCCTGCAGCATCTGAGAAAACTCTGGTCTGCCGCTGATATTCTTTCCAGACTTTCCTGCGTCACAGTATTCTCTGACAACTTCCATCTCCTGAAATTCTGCAAACCTTAGCAATCGTTCTCTCTGAGCCTCCAGGCTATACCCATCTACCTGCATGGAAGTAGATACCCGGACATATATATAACATCGAAGTTTTTTCTTCTTCATCCCGCATCAGCCTCCTTATATTCTGTATCCTCCGTCAACATCCGAAATGCTTTCAATGCATCCATGATAGCCAACTCTTTCGCCACCGGACATATCGGCACCCGGTTCTTTTGTTCTGCCGGCTTATTATAAGCTTCTCCCACATCGATACCATATTTGCGCTTAATCTGCGCAATATATAAAGTCGATACCTTCAGTCCGGTATGCTGCAGCACATATGCTTTTATCTCCGCATAAGTAGCTTTTGCCTCTGCCATAGTCACCTGAACATTGCTACAGTCCAGCACGAATGTAATTCTCTCGTCCGGCTCATCTTCGGCATGAGCCCATGTCTCTATCGTATCTGTCGCTCCATAGCGGACCGGGAATCGGAAATGAATGCTCTTTAGAATTCTCCCATCAGGTTGCTCCTCCGGATAAACCTCTATCCGCTCAATAAACTGGCGATATAGCTCCCTTCGTTCCTCACAATCCATTCTGTCATAAAATCTTCCAAAATTCTGAAGAATAACCCGGATGTTATCTATAGAACGTATCCCCTCCTGCGCATCTTTATGCTTTTTCCGAATATTCTTTAAGGAAATCTCCAACTCCTCCATCCTGTCATATATCCCATCAAGTCTCTCCTGAATGCTTTCATAATCCATATCATAATCTTCTGATAATACATCCAGATTATCGAGTTCAGATCCCAACCGGTTTTTCTCATGTTCCTGATGATACAGTTCTTTTCTGATCTCCTTCATCTGCTTTTCGTAAGCCTCCACAGAATCCGCGCCTCCTGCTGCATCTGCCAACGCTTCACCAAATTCCGGATGATTCGCCAAATTGCTGATAACTTCATACACAGCAGAATCGACCTTCTCCTGATTATAGGTATGCTTAAATCCACAGGTTCTTCCCGCTGACTTTCTGTAATGACGACAAGAGTAATAGCGAAGCGTCTTGTAATAGCCGCCTTTATTTTTATTTAAGCGCTTATTTTTAGAGGCGATCAAACCTTTCCCGCAGGCTGGACATCGGATCAGTCCTGATAAAAGGCTGACGCGATCCGGCTCATCCACCCTTTCATTTAGCACAGAACAGGCTTTGCTCTTTTCTCTGACCTGCTGCCACAAATCATCTGTTATGATCGCTTCATGAATTCCTTCTACCTCTACCACTTTTCTGGAATTCTTTTTCATCCCATTTAAATTTGTTCTGCGATTATACATAAGTTTCCCATGATAAATCGGATTATCCAGTACAGTTACAACAAAATCATAGGTAAACGGCCTTCTCTGCCCTTTGCTTATCCTGCTGTAACCGTTGTTATTCAGCCAGATTGCCACACCGTTCAGGCTTCCATCCTCACTCACATATCTTTCATAGATCAGTTTCACAATTTCCGCCTCGTCCGGTTCAATCACCAGTTCTTTGTTCACACTCCGGTACCCGTATGGCGCCGGACCACCAGGCCATCCGCCATTCATAATCTTCTGGAGTTTTCCGGCCATAAACTGAACATTAATATTTTCACGTTCAATCTCTGCAACGGCAGATAAAATGGTAAGCGTCAGCTTCCCTCCTGGAGTAGAACTGTCAATAGCATCCTCCACACAAATCAGATCCACTTCATAATCTTCCAGAAGTTGGAGTGACTTCAGTATATCTGCCGCATTACGTCCAAAACGAGAAAGTTTAAACACCAGTACATAAGATATCCGGTCCTTCTCACTGGAAATATCATTCAACATCTGCAGAAAGGATGGTCTTCCTACAATACTCTTTCCCGACTTCCCCGCATCACAATATTCACCCGCAATTTCAAGATTTTTGTAATT
>ERZ1643249.3101-NODE-3101-length-14849-cov-16.856766_pt1 | contig 14849 bp, 14 predicted proteins | sample MGYA00579263_ERZ1643249 | MGnify/ENA primary metagenome ERZ1643249 (study PRJEB29033, sample SAMEA4952264) | chicken gut metagenome | biome: Broiler Chicken; feature: Gastrointestinal Tract; material: Caecum | place: Ireland | collected 2018 | study: Broiler...
TGATATGTATAATAATCTTCCTTGTTTTCTATATTAATGTCATTTGTATAGTTATTTTTATTGTCTATAATGTATCTTATTATAAAATCTACTTTATTTTCTTCTGTTAAATTATAATTTCCACTACAGCTCATACAATCAAGTAATATACTATCAACTCTATCTATACTTTGCCATATTTCACTTTCAAAATATGTTTCTTCTTTTTCATTATAAGTTTCATTTCCATAATATATAAAAAATGGCATAGCTACAACACCTACTAGGAAAATCATTATTTTTTTCATAAAATCACCAAGTATACTTTATCACTTTAAATTAATTTTTTATAAAAAAGACAAAAAAATAGCTAGTTAATCTCTTAACTAGCCATTTTTCAACATATTAAAACTTATGACCACACTTATTACAAAATTTAGCTGTAGGTTCAAAAACTTGACCACATTCAGGGCAAACTTTTTCAACTTCAACTTCATCTTTTTTTATTACTTTTTTATCTTCCTTAAGTTTAAATGTTTTTTGTTTTTCTCCACAATTAGTACAGAATTTACTATCTAATGCAATTATCTCTCCACATGATAAACAAGTTCTTAATCCTTTATTATATAAAATTTTAGTATTCATATTATTAATTTCATCATTTAGTTTATCAATTTTTTTACATTGTTTTGTAAATTCTTTTCCAACATCTTCGTCAGCTTTATATAAATTATATACTGCTTTGCCCATTTCTTCATAGATCTCATCAATATCTGTTTGTTTTTCTGAAATAGAAATTTTTAATTTTGTTTCTTCTATTAATTTTCCAGATTTATCTGCAACAGTGTTATAAGTATTAGATGCTGTATCTCCAACTTTTTTTGAGATTTCCTCAACTTTTTTCATAAACTCCATATAAATTATCCCTCCTTATTTATACTAAAAATATACCATAAATATATTATTATTTCAATATTTTACTTAACTTCAATTATAACATTATTATCTTTGGCTTTTAATGTGATTTTATCTTTATCTTTTATTTTTCCATCTAATAATTCTTCAGCAAATTTATCTTCAACTTTAGATTGCACAGCTCGCTTTAATGGTCTTGCACCATACACATCATCAAAACCTACTTTCACTATATATTCAATTATAGATTTATCTATTTTAACTGTTATTTCTCTTTGTTTTAATTTATCTGCAAATTCATTTAACATTATACTTGCAATCTTTTCAATAGCTTCTTTTCCAAGCTTATTAAATATAATTATTTCATCAAGTCTATTTAAAAATTCTGGTCTAAAAGTCTTTTTTAACTCATTCATAACTTCTGCTTTAGCTCTCTCATATGAAGCGCTTCCATCATCTTTATTTATAAAGCCAATCGACTTAGTTTCAGTTATATTTCTAGCACCAGTATTAGAAGTCATTATTATAACTGTGTTCTTAAAGTTAACTGTTCTTCCATTTGAATCAGTAAGTCTACCATCATCCAAAATCTGCAATAATATATTAAACACATCTGGATGTGCCTTTTCTATTTCGTCAAATAAAATTATTGAATATGGTTTTCTTCTAACCTGTTCTGTTAATTGTCCTCCATCATCATATCCAACATATCCAGGAGGTGATCCTATAAGTTTAGATACGCTATGTGGTTCCATATATTCAGACATATCAAGCCTTATCATAGCATTTTCGCTTCCAAACATGTTTAATGCTAATGCTTTTGTAAGTTCTGTCTTACCAACTCCAGTAGGTCCCAAAAACATGAAAGATCCTATAGGCCTATTTATATCTTTTAATCCAACTCTTGCTCTTTTAATAGCTCTAGATAATACATCTATTGCTTCATCTTGACCTATAACTCTCTTTTTTAATTCCTTATCTAAATTTTTAATTTTCTCAGACTCTGTTTGGGTAAGTTTTGTTACAGGAATTTTTGTCCAATTTGAAACAACTTCACAAATTTCCTCTTTACCTATAGATATTTCTTTATTATTTTCTTGTTTTTTCCACTTTTCATCTTGTTTACTTATCTTTGCTTTAAGCTCTTTTTCCTCATCTCTTATCTTTGCTGCTTTTTCAAAATTTTGTGAGATTATTGCTTCTTCTTTTTCTTTAGATTTTTTATCCAGTTCCTTTTCTAAATTTTTAAAGCTTTCAGGCTTTGTTAAACTTTTTATTTTAACCTTTGAGCAAGCTTCATCTATTAAGTCTATAGCCTTGTCTGGTAAAAACCTATCTGTAATATATCGTTCAGATAAAACTGTTGCCTCTTTAATTGCCTCATCTGTTATTTTTACTTTATGATGTGCCTCATATTTATCCTTTAATCCTCTAAGAATTTGTATTGTATCTTCAATACTTGGTTCTTCCACTATTACACTTTGAAATCTTCTTTCTAAAGCACTATCTTTTTCTATATATTTTCTATACTCATTTAAAGTTGTAGCGCCAATCACTTGTATTTCTCCTCTTGAAAGCAATGGCTTTAAAATATTTGCTGCATCCATTGCCCCTTCTGCTGAACCTGCTCCTACTATTGTATGTATTTCATCTATAAATAATATAACATTACTAGCAGTTTTTATTTCTTGAAGAGATTTTTTTAGTCTCTCCTCAAAATCGCCTCTATATTTTGCTCCAGCTATCATTGAAGCAATATCTAACGATACAACTCTTTTATTCTTTAATATTTCTGGAACATTATTTTCTTTTATCATTTGAGCAAGTCCCTCTACAACAGCAGTTTTACCAACTCCAGGCTCACCAATTAAACATGGATTATTCTTAGTTCTTCTACTTAATATTTCAATAACTCTTTCTATTTCTTTTTCTCTTCCTATTACTGGATCTAACTTATTTTGCTTTGCAAGTTCTGTTAAATCCTTTCCATATTGATTTAATGTTGGTGTATTATTTTTTGATTTACTCTCAATATTTGCAGGATCATGATAATTATCTGATATAGGAGATTCATCTCCTAATATTTTTAAAAGTTCTGTAAAAATCTTTTGCGGATCAATATCTGCATCTATTAAAATTCTAACTGCAACACTATCAATTTCTCTCATCAATGAAAGTAGTATATGTTCAGATCCAACATAATTTTGTCCCATTCTTAAAGCTTCTTTTTGACTATTAGCTATAATCCTTTTTGCTCTTGGTGTAAAATCCACCTCATCTTCATTTACCTGTGTATTCATTATCCCATCTATTTTTAATATTTCTTCTTCAATATATTCTTCTGTAAGATCTTGTTTTTTTAATATAACTGCTGCAAGTCCTTCTCCTTCTGCAATAAGTCCATATAATATATGTTCAGTGCCTATATATGGATAATTATTTTCTATAGAGAAATTCTTAGCATATTCTATAACTTTCCTTGCACTTTCTGTAAATTCATACATTAAATATCTCTCCTTCATTAAATATTATTTTTTATATATTCTGCTCTTTTAATATTTTCTTGTTCTTTTGAGAAATCCTCTTTAAAATTTTTCTTCAAAGTATTTTTTCCTATGTTTTCTATTAGTTTATCTATATTTTCTAATTTAATATCATTTATGATTTCCATATTTATTCCCATTCTTATATTAGAAATCAATTCAAAAGCTTCTTTTTTTGACATTATAATCGCATTTTTTAAAATACCATAAGATCTAAATATTTCATCTTTTATCTCTATTCTATTTTTTATAATTTCTCTTGCTTTTCTCTCTTGTTTTACCACATAATTAGTTGCTTGTCTTACTTGTTCTATTATATCCTTTTCTTTTATTCCAAGTGTTTTTTGATTAGATATTTGATAAATACATCCATAGCCACTTGTATTTTCTCCATATATTCCTCTTACAGATATACCTAGATTAGTTATTTCATTAAATATTCTTTCTAAAAATCCAATTTTTTCTAATGCTGGTAAATGTAACATAACAGATACTCTCATTCCAGTACCAATACATGTGGGACAAGCGGTTATATATCCATAATCTTCATCATATGCATATTTAATACTTTTTGCCACTGTACTATCAAAAGCTTTTATTTTATTATATGCCTCTTCTAAATTAAAATTATTCTCAAATACCTGCATTCTAAAATGATCCTCTTCATTAATCATAGTAGTAATATTATTTTTTTCATCTATTATCAAAGCTGAACCTGTACTTTGAACAAGCTCTTTAGAGATAGTATGTGTTTCAACAAGTGACATTTTAGTAATATCATCTATATTGTCTAAATCTAAAATTGTATATTTATCTTTAAGTTTATCTTTAATGAGTTTAACTATTTCTTCTTTTTGTTTTTTAATCATATTATTTGGAAAATTATACCCACTTACATTTCTTGCAAGTCTAATTCTTGTAGTAAGTACAACATCTTCAAAAGTATCCATTTTATTCTTCCTCCTTTTTAGATTTTTTCTCTAAGTCTTTAATTTTATCTCTTATTACTGCAGCCTCTTCAAATTTTTCTTGATTTACTAATTCTTGCAATTCTTGCTTTAATTTATCTACTTGATTTATACTTTCTTTTTTTATATTTTTTTCTTCTTTTATTTGTCTATTTTTACCTTGTATTTTTAATAATATTTCATCTATTTCCTTTTTAAATGTCTTATAACATTCATCACAACCAAAAAGTCCAGTAGAACGATACTTTGAAAGTGTATAACCACATTTTTTACATTTAATTTCTTCTGGTAAAACATACTCGAAATCCAATATCATTGGTGAAAAAATGTCATCAAAACTATTAAAAATTCCTATTTCATGTGCACAATTATCACATAAATTTAGAGTTATCTTTTTTCCATTTATATTTTGCTTATATGTAATACTTGCATTGTTTTTTCCACAATTTGAACAAATCATAATATACCCCCATTATCTCAAATTAACAATTATATTCTTAAACATATCTGCTCTTACTTCATCTCTTCTTAGCTTATCTACTTTTTTTAAACTATTTTCAGATAAAGCTGAAGAAATAATACTCAAGCTATTAGCATCTAATATATTATATCTAAGTAGTTCCTTTAAGTAAATATCTAACATACTTTGCGACATTTTACTACCTATTTTTTCAATTATATTTTTTATATAGTCACATTGTGAAATATGGAGTTCACTAATTTTTATATAGCCCCCTCCTCCACGTCTACTTTCCACATAAAATCCTAATTCTGGAATAAATCTAGTTGAAATAACATAGTTTATTTGCGAAGGTACACAATTAAACTCTTGTGCAAGCTCACTTCTTTTTAATTCAATATAATGATTTTTATTTATTTCATTTTTTATATATTCCTCTATTAAATCTGATAAATTCATAGCTTTCCCTCACTTTAACTATCTTTGACTATTCTATAATAAAATATGCACTTTGTCAAGTGCATACCAATATTATTTATTCTTGTTATTATCTTTTATAGCAAATAAAAATACAGGACCCAAAATTCCACAAGATACTATATCAAAAACTGTCATTAAAATAATACTTTTACTATATTTACTATATATTTTATATCTTGCTATATAACAATATATAGCAGTTATTAATGAAAGTATAAAACTTATAAGTAAAAGTGCAAGTGTGGCATATAACTCACCATACATAAATATTATAAAAAAAGAAAATAATGTAGTACCTAAACTTAAAAAAGTTAAAATCAATGCATGCGTCTCAGATTTAAAGGCTAATTTTCCTAATAAGTATTTATTTATGCATGGTATCCAAGCTATAGCATATGGTTTTTCTTTTTCTCTTTTAGATAGCTCATATATACCAATAGAATTAAATATATATGAGACAAAACCAAAAGTAAATAAAATGATATACAAAAACATTATAACTATAGCTATCACCATATTCTTCTCCCCTTATAATTACTTATTTTAATAATCACTACTCATAAAATCTTTTAATTTTTTACTTCTACTTGGATGTCTAAGCTTTCTTAATGCTTTAGCTTCAATTTGTCTTATACGTTCACGTGTAACATCAAATTCTTTTCCAACTTCTTCTAAAGTTCTCATTCTTCCATCTTCAAGTCCAAATCTTAATTTTAATACTTTAGCTTCTCTTGGAGTTAGTGTCTGCATTACCTCTTCTATATGCTCTCTAAGTAGAGTATCTGCAGCTTGCTCAGATGGTGAAGGTGCATCATCATCTGGTATAAAATTACCTAGATTACTTTCATCTTCTTCACCTACTGGTGTTTCAAGAGATATAGGCTCTTGCGCTACCTTTAAAATTTCTCTTACTTTTTCAACAGGCATTTCTAATTCTTTGGCAATTTCTTCTGGTGTTGGTTCCCTTCCTAATGTTTGTAATAGATGTCTTGATGTTTTTATTAGTTTATTTATTGTTTCTACCATGTGTACTGGTATTCTTATTGTTCTTGCTTGATCCGCAATAGCTCTTGTAATAGCTTGTCTTATCCACCATGTTGCATAAGTTGAAAATTTATATCCTTTAGATTGGTCAAATTTATCTACAGCTTTTATTAAACCTAAATTTCCCTCTTGTATTAAATCCAAAAAGTTCATTCCTCTGCCTATATACTTTTTAGCAATACTAACAACAAGACGTAAGTTAGATTCGATAAGTTGTTTTTTAGCCTCTTTATCTCCTTTTAACATTCTTTCAGCAAGGATATTTTCTTCTTCATATGTTAAAAGTCTTATTTTACCAATTTCTTTAAGGAACATTTTTACTGGATCATCTACGTTTAGATTATCTACAAAAGACATATCTTGCATATCTTGAAATAATAGATCTTTTTCTGTTTCATCTATATCTTCAAGATCTGGCTCTATATCTAGATCGGTAACTGTTGTGCTATCTTCTCCTTTTTTATCTGGATCATCAAGCTCTTCTTTAATCTTTCCTTCTATTTGCAGATCTTTTTCATCATCCTCATCATCAAGAACTAAATTAACTTTTGCTTTATCTAACTCATCATATATTTTTGTAACATACTCTGAATCAATATTCTCTTTACTAATAAATTCAATAACATCTTTCATTAAAACTTTTTTAGCTTTTATTGCCTGTTCTATAAATTTTTTTACTTTTTCTTTTTGAGTCATTTCTGTAGTTTTATTTTCTGATAATTTTTTTTCTTCGTTTGACATTAAAAGAACTCCTTTTTACTTCAATTTTGAAAGCTCGATTACAATCTGATTTAATTCATACTTTATAATCTCACTTTCATCTTTCGAGATGTTTTGATCTAGCCTTTTTAATATTTCATCTCGTCTAGCATATAATTTTTCTTTTTTCTTATTCTTCAATACATCCTGAAGTAATTTATTTTCATACCCTGAAATGTCGATATACATTATATCGGTGATTTCCTTTACCATATCTTCATCCTGTATTTTAGATAAGATATCAATTTTATTTATATCATAATTATCCATTAAGGATAATATGAAATCAAAAATTTTTTTTACATCTTCATTATCTATATCTGAAGATTTTATATTTTTAACAATCTCTTGTTGTATTGATGGCTTTTTAGAAAGCAACAAAGCAACAATATATTGTTCTTGTCTTTTTCTTACATTTGTTACTAATTGCATTTTTTTATTTAAAGATTGCATATCAATAATAATATCATTATTACTCTTTTTTGACATTCCTCTTTCTACTTCTTTTAAAATAGGTCCTGGACTCATTCCATATTTCTTAGATATTTTATCTATATACATATCTCTTTCTATATTATTATCAATTTTAGATAATATATTAGAAACGCCTGTTAAAAATTTTACTTTTGAGTCAAAATTTTCTAAATCCAAATCTTTTTCTAAAATTGATACTTTAAATTCAACTAAAGATATTGCATTTTCTATACATTTTTTTAATCTTTCAGCACCATACTTATTTAAATATTCATCTGGATCTTTTACATCATCATGATCTAATTTTAAAACTTTAACATTTAATCCATGATTTACTAAAATATCAAGCCCTCTCATTGTAGCAGCTTGTCCTGCTCCATCTTGATCATAGCCAATTATTACTTTATCTGTATATTTTTTTATAAGTCGTGCTTGATTTTCTGTAAGTGCTGTTCCTAAAGAAGCAACTGCATTAGTAAATCCAAATTTTTGTAATGCTATAGCATCCATATATCCTTCAACAATTATTATATTATCTATTTTTTCTCTTTTAGCAAAGTTCATTAAATATAACGTTTTTCCTTTATGATAGATATCATTTTCTGGAGAATTTACATATTTGGGTATCGTTTTATCTAAAACTTTTTGACTAAAAGCTCTTCCTCCAAAAGCAATTACTCTATCTCTTATATCAAAAATAGGAAAAATAATTCTTGAATAAAATCTATCATACATTTTCCCATTGCTATTTTCTACAATAATCCCTGAAGCTAATATTTCTTCTTTTGTATAACCTAATTTTATTAAATAATCATACAAAGGAATTTTACCAGTTGCATAGCCAATACCAAACTTGTTTATAGTTTTTATATCTAATTTTCTTTTTATTATATAATCTTTAACAGGATTAGTTTTTTCTTTTAATAATTCAATAAGATTATTATGATAAAACTTTGCAACTTCTTTATTTATATTAAATACTGCATCTTTTAAATCATTATTTTTTGAATTAGATTTATTATAATAATCTTTTACCTCAAATCTACTAGTGTCTATATTTGCTCTTTCGGCAAGCATTTCCACAGCGTCCCAAAAATCAATATTTTCTATTTTCATAATAAAAGATATTACATTTCCACCTTCAGAACATCCAAAACACTTAAATATTTGCTTATCCATAGAAACACAAAAAGATGGCGTCTTTTCTCTGTGAAATGGACATAGTCCCATATAATTTCTTCCACTTTTTTTTAAAACAACATATTCAGATATAACTTCAACTATATCATTTTGTGATATAACTTCTTCTATTAAATCACCTGAATAATATGCCAATTATTGTCACCTTCCTCTATGCTTCTATCATTTTTATTCTTTCTTCTCTATTATAATAAATATTTGTAGTGTTAACAATACAAATAATCACTAATAACAAAGTAAGCAGTGGTTGATAATACATTATATTAATTTTAAATACAAATAAACTAACAACCAAAGATATAAATATTATTTTAAGTAATGTAGACTTTGTATCATATTTTCTGTGTAAAATTACAGATAAAATTTCCATAATAATTATATAAATATAACATAATAAATAAAATTTAGTTGACATACTAGCAAAGCTATATGCCTGAGTTGTTATATTACTTATACTAGTGTCTACGTTAGTATTAACACCAAATCTTAAATCGTTAACTATATTAGTACATACTCCATTTTGGCTAGTAGCAAGTTTATTTACTAATATTCTACCACTAAAATATATACCTAATACTATAATACTAATAATTATTAAAGAAATTAGAAGTTTGCTAATTCTTATTCTCTCTACTTTATATATAAAATAATTATTTCTTTTTCTTTTTATGGTATTATTAGACTTATTAGACAATTTTAAATTTGTACTATCTAAATTTGATGTTATAAATAAAGATAATATTCCTAAAACTATCCATATAAGATAACTATTACCAACTAAAGTACTTGCTCCAATACATACTCCTAAAATAATAGCTTGAATTATATATTTTTTATTTTTTATATTTAATTGTTTAAGCTCATCTATAAGTTTTTGCATTATATATATGGCTAATAGCATTGTAAGTGATATAAACTTTGAATTTAAGTTCATTGTTTTATCTTCTATTATATTAGGAAGTGTAAATGCGATGAACATTCCCAAAACAGATAAAACATCACTTTTTGAAACGTTAAATATAATTCTTTGAACAAGAAAACCTATAAAATAAGTTAAAATAAAATATAAAAATAAAGTATGTTTTGGATATAAATCTATAACATTATATATTTTAAAAAAAGTAGAAGCTAGCATAACAAGAATTATATATATATATCTATATGTAGTAGAAACAAATTTTTGTAATTTTAATCTAGATATTTTTTCTCTTACATATGTATATAGGGAAACTAATATAAATACTAAGATAAAATATCCAAATTTAACTATATTGCTTGGACCACTTACATCTCCTAATCCCCTACTAATATATATACAATCTGTTATACCTAAAAATAAAATAAGTGCTACAAAAATTACTACTACTATACTACGTGAAATTTTACTCATACTCATATTTATTACCACTCTAACTATTTTTTATTTTTATATAACTCATTTACATATGCTAAAGAATCATGAGTTCCTACATCATAGCATTCTCCGATAAAAGGAAATGCATATACAGGCATTTTTTTATATAAATAAGCAACAAAATTTCCTGGTGCATCTATTTTATTACCTTCTTCTATATATTGTTTGAAAACTGGTAACACATTTTTAGGATATAAATACTCAGCATATGCCGCATATTTTCCTTTTGGCTTTTCAGGTTTCTCTTCAAATCCTACAATTTGCATTTTTTCATCAGTTTCTACTACACCTAATCTTTTTAAAGTTTCATATTCTTCTTCTTTAACACATACAGCAGGTGTATTTTTTTCTTTTTGAAAATCTACAAAATCTCTTAGTTTAAACGTAAATAAATTATCTCCTGCAATAACTAATAAATCATCATCAATATTTGCTTTTTCAATAGTAAATTGAATATCACCTATTGCTCCTAGTCTATTTTCATTATTAGTTGTATTATCATTAAATACAGTTATTGGTTTTATATTATTTTTCTCATTTGCCCACTTTTCAAAATGTGGTGTATATCTTTTATTTGTAACCAAATAAATTTCGTCAACCTCATCTAGAGAATTAACTTCATCTACTATATAATCTAATAAAGGTCTATTTCCCACTTCTAATAATGCTTTTGGAAAATTTTCTGTAAGCGGAAATAGTCTTGTGGCATAACCAGCACAAAGTAGTAAACATTTCATATAATACACTCTCCTTTAAAATAAACACTTGTGTCGTTTTTATACCACGATATTATATCATATATAAACATTTTTTTCAATATATTTAACTTCAATAATATTATTTATTACTTATAGAAAAAAATGTTGCTACCTTACTTGTAGCAACATTTAAAGCTATAATACAAAATTATACAGATTCTATATCATTAAGTTTTTCTTCAAACTCAGAAATTCTTTGTTCTGTTTCATATTGTTCAATTCTATTTAAAGCATATAAATATTTTCTTTCTTGAGAAAGTAATGATTGATATTCTTCATTCCAGTCCTCATGATTTTTTAAATTGTTATGAACATCATCTAGCTTATCCTCAAGTACTGTTTTGATAGGCTCTAATATATTAGCATCCTTTTCTACTTTTATTCCATTATCTACCATATATGTAACTATTTCTGCAAATAATCTTTCACCTTGTACATTAACTCCCTCATCTGTATTATCATGTAATATGTTTACAACTTTATTTACTTGATCTATTCCTATTTTATCAAATATAGTATCAACTCTTGAATCAATAAATTGGCCATTTTCTCCAAACACTTCTTGACCTTTTATAAATAAGTCTACATTGTTTTGAATAATTCTAGCTTGTTCAATTGGTAATTCTTCAGTTGCTATTTTTAAAGCATGTCTGTCATAATATTTTCTAAATGCTGTATTACACATATCCTGTGATTCTGCATATGGTTTAAAATATTGTGCATACTCTCTTAATACTTCATGTTGAGTTTTATCTCCACTCATATTAACTCTTAATTCATCAATGTTTTCACCAAAATAAGCAGTTACCTTATGATCAATTCCATCTAATTGATATACAGGTTGTGATGCAACACTAACATCTGCTGTTTGTGCCATTTCTGGAAATACTCCATTATCTTGTGCAAAAACATCTCCAACTGCTGAATTGATATCATTATTTTCTAAAGTAACCTCTGCTGAAACATTCTCAAGTGATACATCTGATGCTTGCACAGGTTCTTCTTTTGGTAATACTTCTCCGTTTTCTTCTTGAGTACCAGATTTTAACATTAAATAATCTTTCTTTCTTCCAAAAATTTTAGCAAATACATTTTTTACCGAATCAATATCCTCAAGAAACAATTTCCATTCATTTTTCCAAAACTCTAACATTAAAAACACCTCTTTTGTACATAATATAACTATCATTATATGTAATTTCATTATATAAAATGCGAAATAAAAAAGCAATAACAATAATATTTTATTTACATTACATAAAAATTACAAAAGCTATATTTTTTCAAAAAAGGTGTCACTTTTTCTACAATACATACTGTAACAGTTTACAATAATTTAGCTAATTTCAAAAATATATTCTAAAAAAGCTTTAAAGTCACTTATCTCTTCTTTTACTCTTTTCCATTCACTTCTCCAAAATGAGTTCATATCACTTTTTTGCTCTATTTCCATAACACTTGGATATAACATTAATATATTTTTCTTCATATTTTTCCCTTTTTCCTCCAAAAGTAATTTTATTATACAAAAATCCAAGTTTAAATTCAACAACAAAAACATTTCATTTAAGTTACTTGTTTTGAATTTCAAAACTCTAATTCATTAAAAGTGATACCTATTTTATTTTTCTTTTACATAAATTCATTTACATTTTTATCATATCCTTATATGGAAAATTAGATAAGGAACCATATTCCCATATATATATATTTGTATATCCTAAACTGTTTAAAATATATATGGCTTCTTTTGTTCTTATACCACTTGAACAATAAATTATAATCGCATTTTTATGCTTATACTCTTCTTCACACATCTTAAGATTATCTACAGGAATATTTACAGCATTTAAAATATGCATAATGTCATACTCTCTTTTAGTTCTAACATCTATTAATATATTATTACTATCTTCTATTAATTTCTTTGCTATATCATAATTTACTAAATTATAAATTAAATTTCTACTTGCACATTTGCATCTTCTTCTACCCAAAAAATTAAACATAGTTATACCTTCTTTCCTTGATATAATCTATGTTTAACTTTATATTTTATGATTATTTAGCTTCAACTACTTCTACTACTGGGTTATTTTCTTGTTTTTTAAAAAGTGATATTATTATTCCTACTGATATTATAAATATAATAATTGAAATTAAAGTTCCAATATATGGTATGCTTTGTAAAATTTCTAATAATAAAAATGTTGCAATACTAGTTAAAATAATATTTGGTCTTATCTTACTTTCACTATATTTTTTCTCAACTAATTTTACTACAAAAGTTCCAACTATTATATTTTTTAACAAAGCAAATATTATAATACTTGCTATAGAAAATACTATTGCAGCTATACCTAAATTTAATAATACCATTAATAATATTATTCCAAAGCTTAATACAACTAAAATTCCAACTGTTCCTAATACCCCATTTTTTAAAACTGAATTTCCCTGTAATCTTTCACATAATTTAGTTATTCTATCATTTTTAATAAATATCAATATTAATAAAAATATAATTATACTTGTAAGTGTATTACTTGTTATTCTTATTAAATATTGTGTAAAGCTTTCAGATTCTGATTGAATATAGTCTATCTTTGAAGTAGCAATACTCTCATCTATAGTTAAAGTTTCATTATTAGTATTAATATTTATGCCATTATTAACTTTAGCATTTTCTCCAAAGTTCAATTGTGTAACATTCATATTTAACTTTCCATTAACCACATTATTTATAGTCACATCATTTACACTGCCTAAAATATTTCCACTAATCTTTCCATTTACTTCTAATTTTGGTGAATAACATATAAGATTTCCCTCAACGTTTCCATTCTCACCTATTGTTACTGTACCATTACCATAAACAAACAGTGTATTTTTTACATTTGCATTTACAACTACATTTCCTGCACAAAAGATAATAGCATTTGATATTTCTGAGTTTATTCTTACTGTATCATTGCTATAATACATCTGTAATCCAGTTAAATTGGCATTTACATCAATAGATGATGGACTAAAAAATAATCCAAGCTGTGAAATATTATTATCTATTTCCATTCTTTGTTGTGATACTCTCATAAATGGTATATCAAAAGATGATTCATCTTCGCTTAATTTATATATTCCATCTGTAGTCTTACTATCAAATATTTCTACTGCAGATACGTGATTACATATTAATATAAAAGTAAACAATACCATTACAAAAGCAATTGTCAATTTACTCTTTTTCATTCTTATTCCCCCTAATACAAATATTTTATACTAACTTTATACAAAAATCAATATGTCTACATTGCTTCATTTATACTTTGAGATATTATATCTGACATTATTTCAATAAGTTCGTCAATATCTTTAGGAGTTACTATATAGTTTTCTGTATCTAAAATTTGTGCTATCTTTTGATATCTTTCATTTCTTTCATCAGTAGCATTCTCTATTTTATTAAGTGCATCGTTAGTTATAGTTGCCATATCAACAACCATAGGTACGCCAATTGAAATTACTTTAGCATTTGTAGTCTCTTCATCAATTTGTGTATTAATTCCTGTTATACCAGATCCTGGTGTAATTCCAGTATTGCTTATTTGTATAGACGCTCCAACTCTTTTGATAGATTTTGACATCAAACTATCTATAACAATAACATATTTAGGATTTACTATTTTTGAAACTGATGATATTATCTCGGATGTTTGTATTCCAGTATTTCCCATAACACCTGGACAAATAGCACTAACTTCTCTTGTATCTTCGGATAATATATCTTTTGTTAGTTTCAAAATATGTCTTGTAACATCTATTCCTTTTACAACTTTTGAGCCAAGTGCATCAGGA
>ERZ1643249.3106-NODE-3106-length-14831-cov-14.792231_pt1 | contig 14831 bp, 34 predicted proteins | sample MGYA00579263_ERZ1643249 | MGnify/ENA primary metagenome ERZ1643249 (study PRJEB29033, sample SAMEA4952264) | chicken gut metagenome | biome: Broiler Chicken; feature: Gastrointestinal Tract; material: Caecum | place: Ireland | collected 2018 | study: Broiler...
AGGCTTAGCATTCCATTTGAAGTTTATGTATCCACAAACTATCACAAACAGGAGGGTGTGACATAGGCTCAAGACCAATTGACTTACACTTAAAAGGATTTGAAAAATTAGGAGTAAATATAAAAGAAGAATATGGAGAAATATATTGTTTGGCAGAAAAACTTATAGGAACACAGATACATTTAGACTTTCCAAGTGTAGGTGCAACAGAAAACATAATCTTATCAGCAACACTAGCAGAAGGAACAACAGTAATAACAAATGCAGCAAAAGAGCCAGAGATAGAAGATTTAGTCAAATATTTAAATAAAATGGGAGCAAAAATAAAAGGGGCAGGAACAGATAAAATAGAAATTATAGGTGTAAAAAGATTAGCAGAGATAAGTTATAATATAATGCCAGATAGAATTGAAGCGGGAACATATTTAGTGATGGGAGCAATTACAGCTGGAAATTTGAAACTTACAAATGTTCAATCAGAGCATATAGTTCCAATATTAAATAAATTAGAAGAAGCAAATTGTAAATTAAAAATTGAAAAAAGTGAAATAGAGATAAATGCACCTAAAAGAATAAAAGCTGTTGATATAAAAACAATGCCATATCCGGGATTTCCAACAGATATGCAATCAATATTTGGAGCATTATTAACAACCGCAAAAGGAACATCAATGATAATAGAAAATATTTTTGAAAGTAGATATAAATATGTTCAAGAATTAAATAGAATGGGAGCAAAAATAAAAGTAGAAGGTAGAACTGCAGTAATTAAAGGAACCAAAAGAATACAAGGTGCTAATGTTGTTGCAACAGATTTAAGAGGTGGTGCGGCTTTGATGACTGAAGCACTTTATGCTAAAGGTATAACTCAGATAGAGAATATCCATTATATATTAAGAGGATATGAAAATATTGAAGAAAAACTAAAGAAAATAGGTGCAAAAATATATTTAGAAAAATAAAGTTAAGAAATTTGCTTGAATATACTTGACAAAAATGGTAATAACTATTATAATAGTTAATGTTCAGCAAATAAGGCGAAGTAGCTCAGTTGGCTAGAGCATTCGGTTCATACCCGACAGGTCGGCGGTTCGAATCCACCCTTCGCTACCAAAAACATAAAAATGGCTAAAAATCAGGTATTTCAATAGGTTTGAGATACCTGATTTTTTTGATTAGCCACTATTTAGCCACTCAGTTTAAGATAGAATTTAATTTATTAACAGATTTGTTCTTAGATTTTGAAGAAGAATGTAAATAAATTTGAGTAATACTAATTGCAGAATGTCCCATTAATTCTGCAACACTTTCTATGTCAACACCTTTTTTTAATAACATAGATGCATAAGTATGACGAATTGAGTGGAATTTCTTATGAGGGATTTTACATTCTTTTAAAATTTTAGCCCATTGAGTAGAAACATTTTTTCCCTTTAAAGGTTCATTATCTTTATCTGAAAATAATAAGCCAGATTTCTTTGGTTTTGATTTTAAAATGTCAATTAATGCATTTGGAATAGGCACAGTTCTGAAAGAATTTAATGTTTTTGGCGTTTGAAAAATGGTTTCTATGTGTTTTGTATTTTCATTGTCATAAACATATACTTCTTTTACACTTTTTTCTATTTTTAAAGTTTTTTCTTTTAGGTTTATGTGTTCCCAATCCAAAGCAAGAAGTTCTCCTTGTCTTAGACCTGTTGCTAAATCTAATAAAAATATTAATTCAAAATCTGAACCTTTTACATGTTCTTTTATTGTTTTTATTTCTTTTTCAGTTAAGATCTCAACATCTTTTCTTTGATTATTTATTATATCATTCTTATTTCCTTTTATACTGATTTTTGTGCAAGGATTTTTTAAGATATAATCATTATCTATGCACCAATTAAAAAACACTTTTAAAACAGTATTTAAAGTGTTTATTTGTGAAAAAGAGTATCCTTTTTTAGAAAGTTCATTATAAAATTTTTGCAATTGAAGAGATTTTGTTTTTACAAGTTTGTTTCCTGCAATCATAGAATCTTTTATATAATTTCTATAAATACTTTCATATCTTTGAAAAGTTGAAGGTTTTATTTTTGAAGAGTTATGTAGAAAATCAAATAACCAACTATGCATTAATTCTGAAACAGTATAATTTTCAAAGTCAACAATTAGTCCATTTTTTATATCATTAATATATTTGTCAGCTTTTTCTTCAGCTTCTTTTTTGCTTTCTCCATAAAAATTCTTTAATACTTTTTCTCCACTAGCTGTATGACCTATAACTTTTCTTATTCTATAATAATCCTTGCCATTTATTTTTGAATTAGTTTTTTTAGCCATTGTTTCCTCCTGAATAATAATTATAAGCTTTTTCTATTAAATCTTCTGTAACTCCTAATTCTTCTGCAAACTCATAGGTATATCTATAACCATTATTATATAATTGTAACAATTTTTTAAAAGGTACTAATGTTTTGAAAGCCCATTTAAGAGCTCTGAATTCTCTTTTGTTAATTTCTTCGTCAGAATAACTGTAGCTATAAAGAGTATTAGTATAATAATGTCCTAATTCTTCAGCTAATATGGTTTTTTCTTCGCTAGAATTGTCTATAATTGAATAATTTAAACCAATTGTATAATTACTATCTATGCAACCTATAATTGCCTTATTTTTCATTTTGAAGTCAATTATATTTATATTTTCTTTTTCGGCTATATTGTATAGTTTTTTTAATTCCATTTTAGCCCCCACTAAAATTATTTTTTATCTTTTCCAACTCTTTTTTTCATTTCTTTGTAAAATCTTAATGCATCTGCAATTTCTTCATCAGTTAATCCATTCATTTCTTTATGATATGCAAAATAAAATTCTTGTGCTTCTTTGTCAGGGTTTCTTATATCAGACTTACCTAATAGGTAATCTATACTACAATTAAATATTTCAGATAGTTTCAACAAAACTTCCATGCTAGGTTTACGAGTTTCATTTTCATACATGGCTATACTACTCATAGCACAATTCATTTTTTTTGATAATTCTAATTGTGTCCATTTATTTTCTTCACGTAATTCTTTTATTCTATTCATAATCTCACTTCCTGTAAATTTATATATATTATTATACACCAAGAGTGTATATTTGTAAATATTTAAAAAAATTTTTTCTTAGAGTATCAACGATTTCATCACTTTAAGTAAAATAAAAACAAAAAACTTCACTAAAAGTGTTGACAAACACAAAAACTTAATATATACTATGAGTGAAGTTGAAGAGAGGGGGCAGAAAAATGGAAAGAACAAAATTAAAAACTTTTAGAATTTCTTTAAATAAATCGCAAAATGAAATGGCACAAATATTAGGAATTACATTAAGCTTTTATAGCAAATTAGAATTAGGAATAAAAAATCCTAGCATTAAAACAATAAAGACTTTTAAAGAAAAGTTTCCTACAGCCGATATAGATAATATTTTTTTATCTTAAAACTTTACTAAAAGTGAATTTTGGGAGGCGAAATCATGGAACAAGAATGGGTAAGCTTACATGAGTTTATGAGAAGAAATCATATAGGTTATAATACAGCCTTACGATTAATAAACAGTGGGAAAGTTGAATATGAAAAAACAGGAAACAATCAATACAAAATCAAAGTCTCAAAAGACTTAAAAATAGACAAAATGACAGAAAAACTTATAAGAGAAAACGAAGAACTAAAAGCACAGATAAAAATGCTAAAAAGCATGATAAATCAAATCGAAGTATAAAGGAGTGAAAAACAAATGAAAACATTATTATTAAAAATACTATTAATTATTATAGCAATAGCATTCTTTTTAGGAATGTTTGGAATAGCAGAGCTATTAACAAGTGTTATTAGTATTAATACTATTATGATTGTAATATATGCAGCATTAGTATTAAGTTTTGTATACATTTTAAAAAATTAAAGAAAGGGGGAAAATAAGATGCCAAAATTTTTAATAGCATTTTACATACTACAATTAGTATTGCTTTTTATATCTATAATTAATTTATCAAAAGTAGATGAAATTTTAGACGAAAATAACAACAATCTTAAAGAGTTTATTGATGCGAAAGAAGCAAATACGCAATTGAGATATCAAAACTTAGAGCAAGAAGAATGTTTAAACAAAATAGATAGAATTATCAATAAAAAAGGTCAAGGGACTATCATTGAAAGATATGACAAAATAAAAGAAGTTATCCAGTCTACCAAACAAAATAACTTCTAACTTTTAAATCGATACATAAATATATGATTTTCTATTTAATTATATCAAAAATGGTTTAGAAAATCAAGGGAAATGAGTTAAAAAATGAATTGTATGTATTTAAAAATTAGATCAAGAAAATATCAAAAATATATTTATTGTAAGCAGAAAGATAAAGAAATTAATTTTTGTGATTGTAAAAGTTGTAAAGACAAAGATTTTAAACCAACAAAAGAATTAAAAAAGAAATCTAATAAACTAAAAAATCTAGAAGCTAAAAGATTTAGCATTATAACAAACAATTTAAAAATTTGTTATGTATGTCAAAAAAGAAAAAAAGATGACCTTAATGAAGTGTTTGAAGGAAGTAATAGGCAAATGAGTATGAAGTATGGACTAGTTATACCCGTTTGCAGGACATGCCACACTGAATACGATTTAAACAAAGAATTAAGACAAAAGTATCAAAGAGAAGCTCAAAAAATTTTTGAAGAAAAATACGGACACGATTTATTTATGCAAGAATTTAAGAAAAACTATTTATAGAATGGAGGAATTAAAAAGTGAAAGGAAACAAAGGAATAACTTTAGTATCTTTAACAATAAGCTTAGTAGTTTTACTATTACTAGCAGGTGTGATTATTTCATTATTTAAATATAGTGGAGATTTAGCAAAAGAAAGAAACACAACAAATACTGTAAATACAGTTCAAGAAAATTGTGAACACGACTGGGTAATAAAGAGCGAATATAATTGGATTTTAAAATCATACAAAACTTATAGTGTTTGTAGTAAATGTGGAAAGGAGATTAGATAAATATGGGATTAATAATTGTAAGTATAGTTTTATCAATAATAACAGTGATAGGAATTGGTTTATATTGTATTTATGAGGAAAACAAACTTTGGTGGAGTTTATTTGGATTTTTATGGCTTATATTAATAGCTTTTGGTTGCTTTACAAATATAGAAGCAAATCAAGTAGGGATTATGTATAACCCTTTTAAAGGTGGAGTTCAAGACGAGGTTTTAGGAGAAGGCTTTAAAGGTAAAACGCCATTCGATAAAGTATATAAAATATCAACACAAGTGCAAGAATTCACTTTTGAAAATATTTCTGTACAAACAAATGATAGCCAATTTGTAAATGCTATTTTGCAACTTCAGGTAAGAATAGACAATTCACAAGCATTTCAATATTTTAAAAAATATGGTGGAAACCAATTAAAAGATATACAGACAATATTGTCTAATACAGCACAAAAAGAATTAGAGAAAGTAACTACTCAATATAACATAATGGAAGTGTTAGGAGAAAAGAGAGATGAAATTGTAAACAAAACATTAGAATCTCTAAAAACAGAATTATTAAAAGATGGAATTTTAGTAGAAAGAATAATCTTAGTAGATACAGATGCAGGAGAAAAAATTGAGCAAGCAATTCAAAATGAAGCAAGTGCAAAAAAAGAAGCTGAAACAGCAAAATATTTAAAAGAGAAAGCCGAACTTGAAGGAGAAGCAAAAGTAATAGAAGCTCAAAAGGATAAAGAGGCAAATGAATTAAAACAAACCACATTAACAAAAGAAATTTTAACAGAAAAGATGATAGAAAAATGGAATGGTACATTACCAACAGCAGTTTTAGGACAAAGCATATTATCATTATTTAATTTAGATTAGAAGGAGGAAAATCAAATGAGAATGAGTGCAGTAGCAAGGCATTATAATTTTATGCCAAAAGAAAACAGTAAGACACAACAAAAAAAAAGAGAAATGGCAAAAGACAACTATAGACCTAAAATTTGTTGTGAAAAGTGTAAAAAAACAAATCTGACATTATATAGAGTAAGTAATAACAAATATATGTGTAAAAATTGTATTTTAAAGGAGGAAAAGAAAAATGGATACTTTATATCTTTTCCACATAAAAAAGATAAAAACGGAAAATATATAGATTTTGTTCATCCAACAAATGCAGAAACAAGAGAAAAAATTCAAAAAGCGATTTTAACAGAATATGAAGAATTAAGCAAGCAGGGATAGACATATAGTTTATCCCTTTTTAAAAAAAATACAAAAGGAGAAAAAACAATATGAGTTATATAGAATTAATAAATGCTTTTGAGAAGTGGCTCGAAACTAATTATTTGCCAAGTTTAGCACAATTATTATGGTACAAGTTAATTGCACTATTTAATAAGGCTGGGTGGAGCGAATGGGTTACAGTAGATAACCACAGATTAATGGCACTCTTAGGTGTAAAGAGAGAAGCAACCTTTATATCATGTAGAGATAGATTAATAGAAGCGGGACTTTTTGAGTATCAAAAAGGAAAAAAAGGAAGTCCTAATAGATACAAAATTTGCACTATCAATTTTGAAAGTACAAATAGTAGTATAAACAGTAGTGAAAAGAGTAGTAAAAAGCGGAGTAAAAACCGAAGTAGAAACCGCAGACATAAATAGACAAGATAAAGACATTTATATTAATTTATTTAATATATATAAAAAGCAAATCGAAAACAAACCTTTTTTCGAAAAAATAAAAACGATTTCAAGTTGTCGTGAAAATGAAGAATATCAAAAAATGTCTTTAGAAGCACAAGAAAAATTATTTAAAGATTTAATGAGTTTGAAATAAAGAAAGGGTAAAACATATGAAAAATAAAAAAATAGATATAAAAGATTATTTGTCTACAGAGAGATACACAACTAGAAAAGAATTAGTAGATAAAACAGGGTTATCTGATAGAGATGTTAGAGACAGAATAAGTGAACTTAAGAAACATAGAGTTGTTTTGTATAGTAGCAGTAGAAGCGGATATAGATTAGCAAAAGAATTAAAAAGTATGACCCAAGAAGAAAGAGAAGCAGAGATTAAAGAAGTAGAGCATAGCTTAAATGACTGTAGATCCAGAACAAAACAATTAAACAAACAAAAAAGAAAATATATTGCATATTTGAAAAAAGCAGAACAAATCATGCTTGAAGAAAATATTCAACACATACCAAGAATCGATTAGAGGTGCAAAAATGTTTAATATAAATGAATTGAAGTGGAGAGACAAACCAGTTAAATACATAAAACTTAATGAAAGCAGAAACAAAAGTACAATTGTAAATTCAAAAAAAGAAAAAATGTATGAATACTACAAGTGTGATTATTGTGGAGATGAAATACGATTAGATTTAAAACAACACGAAAGAAGTGGAGGAATAGTTAATTTGCCACATAGTTTAACACAATGTGGACAAGTCACTGTTGCTTTGTGTAATAAGTGCGTAAGAGAGGTGCAAAAAGAATTAGAGGAAAGGTTGGATAAAAATATAAAATGAGTGATTTAGATGATGAAGAATTAATAGCTACAAGAAAACTAAACGGGCTAGATGATGGATTGTATGAAAGTGACAAAAATGTCGTAAATATAGAAGATGATATAAAGTATATAAAAGAATGCTTAAAAATATTAAGAGTAGTTTTTAATGCAATTAAAAAAGAAACTGATTTCAAAGAAATAGATGATATAGCTTTTTGCAAAGCTGTAGAACATATCTTAGCAGAACGAGAACAAGACAAAAAGAGAATCAAAGAATTAGAAGAACATCAAAAAAAGTTTTATAATGGAGAACTTTATACAGCTAAACAATTAAAAAACATTGAAAAAAATCAAAATAAATATTTTATTAATAGGCAAAAAGTAAAAGACAAAATCGACGAAATAAACAAAAAGTATGAAGATAGTAAAGATGAAAATGGAGAAAGTCCTTATTATTATCCAGAATATACAATAAGAGTTTTAAAAAAATTATTAGAGGAGAAATAAACATGAAATTAGGAACAGGAAATAATAAATATAAAATTAAGTTTAAATACAAAGAGAATAGTCGCATAGCAATAAAGAATGTTTATGCTGATAGTTTAGAAGAAGCTAAAAGACTATTTAAAGAAAAATACAAAGATTTAGATATAGAAGTATTAAAAATTGAATTGCTGGAGGAGAAATAAAATGTATATAATTTATGATATGAAAGATAGCGAACAATGCATAGGTATTTTTGAACAATTAAAAGAAGTTGCTAAGTTTTTTAATACAAGTTCGTCATCAATAAGCTCAAGCATAAGTAGAAAAGAAAAGAGAAACCACAGATATTTAATAGAAAGGGTTAAGGTAGATAAAAATGATAGACGAAAAAGAAGAATTAATAACTAATATATTAAATAAATTATTAAATATACTAAATATTCAACAAATAAATAAAATTAAAGAAATATTAATCATAGAAATGAAAGATATAGAAATAAAATACAAAGAAAAATCTTTAATTGTTTCGGGAGATGAAACAAGCCAAGTAATAAAAAAATTTATTGCCTGTAAAAAATTAGCAGGATTAACAGATAGGAGTTTAAAGGCATATTTAAATGAATTAGCTATGTTTTTTAAATTTGTAAATAAAAGCTATAAATCCATTACAACGGATGATATAAGAGTTTATCTCGCAATAGCAAGAAAAAACAACAATGAAATAAGTATAGACAACAAAAGAAGATATTTAAATTTGTTTTTTGATTGGTGTTTTAATGAAGAATTAATTGAAAGAAATCCAGTAAAAAAAATAGATAAAATAAAATCAACAAAACAAGTAAAAGAGGCTTTTACAGATATTGAAATAGAAAAAATGAGGTGTGTTTTAAATTACGAAAAAATATATGCAATAAAAGAATATCAAAAAGAAATAAGGCTTAGAAATATAGCAATATTTGAAACATTGTTATCCACTGGGGTAAGAGTAACGGAATTAATAAGCATAAAAAAAGAAAAAGTAGACAAAGGTCAAGATAGTTTAATTATTTTAGGAAAAGGAAAAAAGGAAAGACCAGTATATTTAAATGCTAGAGCAATAATAGCAATAAAAAACTACTTAAAAGAAAGAAAAGATAATAATGAATATTTATTTATTTCACATCCAATAACACATTTAAAAAATAATAAAGATGAAATATCTAATTGTACGCAATCTTGTATAGAATGTATGATTAGAAAATTAGGGAAAAAAGTTGATATAGAAGCTTATCCTCATAAATTTAGAAGAACTGCTGCCACTAATGCAGTAAGAAGAGGAATGCCAATAGAACAAGTACAAAAAATGCTTGGACATGCTACACTTAATACAACTCAAATATATGTAAATGTTTCAGATATGGATGTAAAAATATCACACGAAAAATATTTGAATTAAGAGGTGTTTATGGGAGGAAAAAAGTGGAGTACAAAAGATGAAAATTATTTAATAGATGCATGGCGGAAATTTGACAATTAATGCAATACAAAAACATTTAAATAGAGGAAAAGAAGCAATAAAGATAAAAGCTACGAGATTAGGATTAAAAGGATCTACAAGCAATTCATATAAATACATAACAGCATGTAAAGCGTCAAAAATATTAGGAATAGATAGACATAAAGTATATAGATGGATAAATAATGGACTTTTAAAAGCAAAATATCAAGCAATATGTAAAGAACGAAAAATGTGGTGTATTGATTTTGAAGATTTTATAGCATTTCTAAAAAAGAATCAAAGCTTATGGGATAGTCAAAGAGTAGAGTTGTATTCTTTGGGATATGAGTATGAGTGGCTTAAGAAAAAAAGATTTGAAGATAGGAGAGAAAAATGGAAGAAATAATAAAAATAATAACAAATATGTCTGGAAAATATGCACCAACCCTTATATTTGATGATTTTGTAAAAATGGTTACTATATCATTAAGTAATAGTACTGATATTATACACAATAAGGTTTGGAAAAATAGAGAAAGTCAGTATAAAACAATTGTATCAAAATATACAAAGGAAGAATTTCAGAATCTTGTTAAAATACTAACTTTATTAGTCAATTTATTTAATGAAAGGATATATGACTATTTAGGATATATATATATGAAATGTGAAATGGGCAATTCAAGAACGGGACAATTTTTTACACCTTTTAATTTATCAGAACTGACAGCTAAATTAAGTATTGACAATATAGAAAAAATAAAACAAACAAATGATATTATCACCTTAAATGAACCAGCTTGTGGTGGAGGAGGATTAATTCTAGCATATTTAAAAATATTAAAAGATAATAATATAAATTACCAAAAAAGAGTAAAGATTATTGCTCAAGACTTAGATTTTAGAAGTGTATATATGACATATATTCAATTAAGTTTAGTCGGAGCAAGAGCCAAAGTAGTTCAGGGAGACACTCTAACTAAACCAGATATAAAAGATGAAAATTGTATATTTTATACTCCAATGTGGAAAGGATTATTATAAGGAGGACAAGCAATGACAGAAAGTGTAACGATAAGTTTAGAACATTATAAAAAATTAGAATTTTATCAAAAACAACATGAATTTTATCAAGATGTAAGAAAAGATTTAGTAAAAATAATTGAAGATAAAACATTTACTATGGATAATCCATTAGAAAAGAAAATATTTGATTTATATGCAAAACTTGTTAGTAAGGAGATGGAGCAATGACAAAAGAACAAGAAGCAATAGAATATTTAAAAGAAAGTGTTGTAATTTATAAGAATACAATACCTAAAATAAGTAAAGCAATCGAAACAGTCTTAAATATGCTAAAAGAAAAAGATAAAGAGATAGAAAGATTAGAAAAACAAAGTAAAAATCTTGATAAACAAGCACAACAATATTTTGAACAAACAATATATTTAGATAAACAAATAAACTTAATGACAGAAGTTATTTATAGAAGAACAAATTATAAAGAGTTAAATAAATATTGCAATAAAAAAGATAAGAATAAGTGTGAAAGCTATACAGAATGTTATAAATGTATAAAACAATATTTTGAAAGGAAAAGTGAAGAATGATTGAAGTAGGAGAATATGTAAGAATAAATAATGATTTTAGAATAATTGCTTTAGGTATAGGAAAGATAATAAAAATAAATCAAGACACAATATATGTAAAAATGAACTTTGAACTACCTTTTGCTTTTAAGCTAGAGAATATAGCAAAACATTCTAAGAATTTAATTGATTTAGTGGAAGATGGCGACTATGTAAATGGATATAAAATAATAGCAATAAATTATAAAGAAAACTACATAACAATTCAAAACATAAACGAATTTGGCGAAAATGGTATTAAAGTTTTGCAAGAAGATGAAATAAAAACAATACTAACAAAAGAGCAGATGGAGGCAAACTGTTATACAGTAGAAAGGAAAGAAGAATGTTAAAAATAAAAGATAGTGTAGATTTAAAAGAATTAGAAAAGTTTGGATTTAAGCCAAAATATGATGAAAATACTGGACGAATTTGTGCATATCAGAAAAAATGCGAAAAAGATGTTGGAGGATTATTAATAAGCATAACTGAAACTACAAGCTTAATAAGGATTTATAGAGCTTTTAAAGGAAAAAATATTGAATGGAGAATTAACAAATATAATGATTATTTTGACATAGATACATTATACGATTTAATACAAGCAGGTTTAGTAGAAAAGTGTTAAAAACAGACATAATTAACAAACTTAATATAAAAAACTAATACAAGTTTATTAAAAAAGTATAAAAACAGAACAAAATTGAGAAGGTTGGTGAAGAAAAGATGATTTATAAAGCTGAAAACATAGATACAGATAAATTCTTAGAACATATAAATTGGTTAAAAAAATATGATATGCAAAAAGAACAAATAGAGAAAATAAAGATTGAACAATATCATGAAGGTTATAGAGAAGCTATGGAAAATGTTGAAAATATGTTTTATTGTTCAAATTATGAAAAAACAACTAAAAATTCAGTCGAGAAAGTAGAGGAAGAAGAATGAGAAATTTAGAATGGAATAGTTTTGATAAATATCCTCATTATGTTTATGCAACAGCTTTCTTAGTAAATGGAAAATTAGCAGATTACAAAATCCAAAATAGAGAAAGAGATTGGGGAGATAAAACATTTAGAGGAAGTAAATGGGAGAATGAAATATGGCAACATGGTTTTGTAGATAAAGATTGGAAGTTAACTTGCGAATACAAGAAAATATTGGTAACTAATGATGAAGAACATAACGAAGCATTTGAAACATTAGAAATGTGGTTAGATAATGAATTTAAAAAATATAAAAACTTTAACTTTAATTTTACATATAAGTTAGAGGAAGGAGAATAAAGATGAGTAAATCTATATTAGAAAAAATATATGATAAAATTGACAAACTAGAAAAAGAGAAAATGGATTATTTAGAAGTAGGAAAAATGACAACAGCTAATAAAAAAGAAGAAGAAATAGAAATATTAAATTTAGCATTAGATGGTTTGAGCTATAAAACAGTTAAAAATGAATTATATAAATGTAAAAAATTTATAAGAGATAGAGGCTTAATGCAACAATTTGAACAAACTTATGAAAAAGTGGAGGAAGCTAATGAATAAAGATGAAATAGAAGATATAAAAGATAATTTAAGAACATTGTATAAAGTGTTATGGAACGAACACAGAGAAGGAACATATACAATAGAAAGAATATTAGAATACATAAATTGTTTAGAGCAAAAAGAATCTATATTAGATAAAGTAACAGATAAATTAAAAGAAGATATTAAGATATATGGAAATCCTGAAGAAAGAAAACAAATGTGTAAAGAGCAACTATATGAAAATGATGGTAAGTGGTTTCATGCACGAGAAATATTAAATATTATAGAAGGAGAAAGGAACAATGGATAATTGGACAAAAATTATAAAAAAAGAAGTTGAAAAACAGATTAATGAAGAATATTCAGATTATAAAAATAAAAAACTGCAAGATTTAGACTATGAGCTAGAGAAAAAGAGAAATGGTATAGTTCAAGATATATTAAATTCAATAACAATTTTAAATGAAGATTCACCATTTGGAACAAATATAATGATAAAAGTAGAAAACAGAGTGATTTTAAAAGAAAGAGAGGCAAAGTAATATGATAAAGAAAACAATATATCCAAAAACAGAAAGGGTAAAAGTAAGTAGTGAAAATGTATGCGAGATAACAGAAAAATTAGATGGTAGCAATTTATGTATATTTAAATTAAACGATAAACTATATATAGCACAAAGAAATAATATCTATTCATTAGATGAGATAGATACAGATGAAGTAAAACAAATTATATATAAAGGCTTATATGCATGGTTAAAAGAACATAAAAAGTTTTTAGAAGCGGAATTACAAGATAATAGCTGTTTATGTGGAGAATGGATAGGAATGGGAAAATTAAAATATCCAGTAGATGAATTTGAGCAAAGATTTTATGTGTTTGCAAAAGCAAATGTAAATCCACAAATGGAACTATACAACTTTAGATATTATCATAGTTTATTTATATATCCTTTTAAATCACAAGTTATACCTAATTTCATAGGTGTTGTACCAGTAGCTTATAAATTAGGAATAGTTCCAGATAAAGAGAAATTAGATGAATTATATGAATCATATTGTAAAAGAACAAATAGAAATGTTGAAGGATTTGTAGTTAATTATAACGACAGAATAAATAAATATGTAAGAATGAAAAACGGAAAATTAACTGAACATTTCGATAAGGGAGAATAAAAGAAACGGAGGAATAAAGAAATGAAATTAGACAAAAGAATACAGCAAGCAATAAGATACGATGTTAAAGAAATCCTAATTAGCAAGGATAATTTTGACAAGTTAGACGAAGAAACAAAAAATTTAATAAAACTAAATGATACAAGAGTAACATTTGACGAAACACAAAAGGAATTTATATGTAAATTTTAGATAGGAGGTACATATGAAATTAGATAGAGAAGCAAAAAGAAAAACAATAGCAGATTTAAGAAAATATCCTGACTGGATTGTGAGAATAGAGTGCCAAGGACTAGGAGGAGAACCAGTAACACTTGGGGGATATTGGGAAGAAAATTTTATAGATAGAGACAGTAGACATTCGATAATTGAAGATAGTATAGTTTATGACGAAGAAGTAAGAAGAAAAATATTTGCAATAGAAAGAGTTTTCGATAGACTAAGAAAAAATAGTACAAGAAAAGAGATAATAAGACTAAGATATTTATTACCAGACAATTCAGCTAAAGAAATACAAGACAAATTGGGAATACCTGAAAGAACATATTTTAATCTTCACAATTCAGCTTTAATAAGTTTTGCAAGAGCATTAGGGTACATAGATTAAAAAATTTTTAAAATTGGCAGTTTTAAGGCAGTATTTTGTAGACAAATTGGAAGTGTCAAGATATAATATCAGTAGAGTTAAAAGTGTGTTCAAAAGACACACAAAAAATAAAGCTTTAATTTAGCCCACAGAAGAGCAGATGTTTTAAATGTCTGCTCTTTTTATATTTAAAAGAAAGGAAAGATTTTAAATGGAAGAAAAAGCAAAAGAATTAATGAATGCAATTTATTCAGATGATGAAGAGCAAAAAAGAAAAATAGAAAATATAAGAGATGCTTTTACAGATGTAACAGCATTTATATTAAAGAATATGAAAGATAGCAGAGAAAAGAGTCTAACATTGACTAAAATTGAAGAAGCTTGTATGTGGGCTATAAAAGGAATAACAAG
>ERZ1643249.3108-NODE-3108-length-14818-cov-5.207817_pt1 | contig 14818 bp, 14 predicted proteins | sample MGYA00579263_ERZ1643249 | MGnify/ENA primary metagenome ERZ1643249 (study PRJEB29033, sample SAMEA4952264) | chicken gut metagenome | biome: Broiler Chicken; feature: Gastrointestinal Tract; material: Caecum | place: Ireland | collected 2018 | study: Broiler...
TTATTAAAAGTGTTTATAAAAATAATGAGAAATTATTGTATTTAGCAAACTAGTCTTGATTTTAAATGTAAAGTTATGTATAATTAATGTGTAAATAAAGTAAAGGAAAGTGAAGTAAATGGACAAATTAAATGAAATATTACAAGAATTAGGCTTGTCTAAAGTGAAATTAGCCAAGTATTTAGGGGTATCAAGACAAATGGTTTATAATTATTTAGTGCTTGATTCAATTGATAAATGGCCAAAAGAAAAGAAAGTTTTATTATTAGAACTTTTGGATATTAAAGATTGTAGCGAAGAAACTCTAAATAGTATTGTAGTTGATACCGCTTATTTGATGGGAGTGGAAAAAAGATTAAATTCTTCAATTAAATCTGGAGATAAATATGAAAGTGGCTTAGATTTTTCTAATCTATCTAGAGATAAAAAAGTATTATTAAATGATATTATTTTCTTGCTTAAAGAAAAATTAGAAGAAGGTACGGATAGTGATGAAGCTGCTGTAAGATATTTATATTATTTATTACAATCTATAGATAATATACCAGAAATAAAATATTTTTTAGGTTATATGGCTAAATCTAATGGCTTTATCAAACCTGATGATAATGCATTTGATGCTGATAAACAATTTATATTTGAAGGTATCCTTTATACGGCATTAACTTTATATAATAATGGTGGAGCTAGTAAGAGTAAACTTGCTGATAAACATCAAAAGTTTATTGAAGAAATAGAACAAAAGAACGAAGAAAAATTAAGTAGAACACAACAATTAAATACTGTTAAAGTTCAAGCATTAAAAGAATTAGGATATGATACAATTGATACTAGTAATGCTGCAGAATTCTTTGAAAAAATTGCGGAAATTGAAGCAAGAAAGTTATAGGTGTTTATGAAGAAGGCAAAAATAAAAAAGAAAGACTTAATAACTATTGCTATAATTGTAGTTATCTTAGTTATCATTTTATTAGCTATTTTCCTATTTAAAGGGCAAAAGTTAGATGCTAATAGTACTTTAGTAAACAACTTATATAATTATTTAGGAAGTAATGATTTAGAAGTATGTAATGGATTACAAGTGTATAGCAATGAAGAAGTAAATTATGATGTTTTAGATAATGAAACTAAGTTATGTACAGCGTATAGATTATTAGATGAAGAAAGTAAAAGTTCTAATGATTATGAAGGAAATGAAGAAAATACATGTTCTATTAATGATAATATAGTATTTGCTACTAATAATTATGAAGATGATATATGTACAGTTGAAGAGGTTTCTAAAGATGAATTAAATAATACATATAAACAAGTTTTTGGAAATGATATTAGTGAAGATGGGGAGTTTTTAATTAATTATAATACTGTTTGTTATAATAATGGTGATAATTATTATTGCGGTCTTGCTGAAACTTATACTAAAACTTTTGGAGCAGAACCACATACATATCGCACTATTAAAGATGTTTATAAAAAAGGTGATGAAATAATAATTTATGATTATTTCTTGAAAATAGTTAATGGTGAATGTTATAGTTCTTATGTAAATGGTACAACTAATAATAATTGTACTAATGAACTGCCAGAAAATGAAGATGATTACAATATTGATTATGATTTTCTAAGAAAATATGGGACACTTTATAAGCATACATTTAAACAATCTGGTGATACCTATTACTGGGTTTCTAGTATTCCTGAATAAGTAAAGATTAAACTCTTTACTTTTTTTTAAACTTAATGGTATAATAGTAATATAATTAAGATATGGAGTGTGTAGTTTATGAATGAAGAAAATAAGACTAATTTAGAAAATACTTCAAATAATAATGAAGTATTAAGTAATGGAGGAGTTTCAGAAGTTGATCATAATCAAAATGATGATAATATTAATAATATTCCATTAAATGAAATGGAAGCACCAGGAACAACTTTAGGAGTTAATCCACCGAGTGAAAATGTAGAAGTAAATTTAAATAATAATTCATCTGGAGATAATTCATTAAATCAAAAAAATAATAAAAAGAAAATAATTATTATTGTAAGTGTAGTTGTGGGAGTTATAATACTTGCTATAATTGCTATGTTTGTCTATATTAAAGTGGTATTTGATGCTGGTAAATATTTAGATGAAAAAATTAATGAATTTACCACAAATGTTAATGAAACTTTTGCATCACTTAATTTGAGTAATGAAAATCAAACTTATAGATATAGTGGTAGTTTAACTCCTAATACTAATATTGAGGGGTTAACTAGTATTAATGATGCTACTTTTAATTTTGATCTTATGTATGATGCTAATATACTTGATTTAAATTTCGATATAATGAAAAATAGTGAAAGTATATTTGATGGAGAACTTTATTTAGATAGTAATCGTTTTTATATAAATTCTGCTGATTTATATCCAAGTCCTATATATGCTGAAGTTGATGCTAATGTGGGAGATGTCCAAGCTTCAGTAGAGGAATTAACTAGAGTTTTCGGTCAATTAAATTATTTAGTAATCAATTTTGTGGATTATTTTGGGGAAGCTTTAAAAGAAGCGGAAGTTAATACCAAAATAAATGGCTTAACAGCTAGTTATACTTATGTAGTTAATGATGAAAATAAAGAAGCATTTGTTAGTAAATTCAATGAATTAGTAGAAAATGATGCCCAATTTCAAGAAGCAATTAATGCCTTAAATGCTGAAGTTGTAATGGATACAGATACTTTAGAGAATTTTGCTATTGAAGTAGTTGTTAAAATTCCATCAAGTGATGTTAAAAGCTTTAATTTTGTAACTGAAGAAGATAATATTATACAAGGCGAAGAGTTAGATAATGGAGTATTTAGAGTAACTTTTGAAGATGCAGTAATTGATATTACAACTAATGATAATGATACAAATATTACATGGCAAATAGATGATAGTACTAATTTAGATGTTACTTATAATTCTGAAAATGGCACTATAAATGGAAGTATTACATCTGATACTAGCAAGTTAGATATGAATATGGCAAGTGTTGGAGATAATGAATATAGTTATAATATTATATTAAATGATACAACTCAAGATGTTAATGCTGAAGTAAATTTAACCATTAAAGATGAAGATAATAAAATGACTGGCAGTGGGGATATAACAATAGAAGCTAATTCTGAAAACTTAGGTTTTGATTTTACTTTAACTGTTGAATATCTAAGTGATCCAGTGGAGGAAAAGACTTTTAGTGGAGCTGTGTTAGCTGATACATTAACTGATGAACAAACGGAAACTATATCTAATAACTTAAGCAATATACTTACAATATTAATTCCGGATTTAGAAGAATATTTTTTGCTACCCCAATTAAACGAAGCTAGGGGAAATATTGGTTTCCCATCTAATCCAGGGGAAACTAGATGTATCACCGTTGCTGAACTAATCAATGGCGGATACTCAGACTTAGATCCAAATGAATATTCTGGAAAAGTTGTTGTAAAAAAAGGTACAAGCTTTTATGAAAATCAATATTTTTATTCTGTATACCTTCAAAAAGGCAATGAACTTATGGTTATAGGAGCTGGTAGTAATGTTTCTGATATATATTTAGAAACACCAACACAAAATATGGAAGTAACCAGTAGTGATGTAATAGAATATGATCCAACAATTTTTAATCAATATATGATTTGTAGTTAAAAACTATAGCCAAATTAATAATAATTTGTTAAAATAATAATAGTGATTGTTATGAATGATGAATTATTAATTATAATACCTTTAAATAAAATAAATGAATTAAAAATAGAAGATGCATTAAATAAACTTAATGCTTTTTCTAATGTTTTAATATTAAATTATTCTAATAATACCGAATTAATTAAAAAAATAGAAAAAGATTATACAATACTAAATGAAGTAGGGGGTAATTCTGATATTATTAAGTATTGTTTAGATAATTATAAGAGTATTAAAGCTATAACTATAATTAATAATTTAAATGAAGCTGATATGGAAGATATAATTAATGTATCTAAGGTAGCAATAAATAGTGAAGATTCATTTGTTATTGGAGTAAAGGATAGATCACTAGCTAAATTTAGTAATAAAGTATATATGTTTTTATATAAAACACTATTTAATTATACTTTAAATGATGCAATGAGTCCTATAAATTCATTTAGTTTAAAATTAGCGAGTAGATTAGCCGATATAAATATATATCAAAAAAATATGTTTATTACTTTAATTGAAGAAAATATAAACATAATTGAAATTGATATTAAAACAATATATAATAAGGCTAAAACTAATGATTTTAACATAATGGATTTTATAAAAAATATTTATAATTCTTTTTTTAAGTATTTTTTGAAAATATTTATACCTTATATTATAGGATTAATATTATTTCTTATGTTGTTTTATTTTATAAATTATCCTAATGATTTAATATCTTTGGTGTTGTTGAGCATATTATCTGGTTTAGTTACTATAATAATTAATATAGTTATGAATTTTAGTAATATATATCATCATAATTCTATTGGAAATAACTTTATATATGTATTTAAAAAACTTTTAAAGGCATTTATTGGAGGTTTTTTCATTTATATATTATATAATCTATTAAATTTAAATTTATTATTAAGTAAAGTTATTATTGATATAATATTAACTATAATATTTTATTTAATCTTTAGAAATGTAGGTTTTAGAAATGAAAAAAAGAACTAATATTATTATAATTATTGTTTTAGCTATTATCTTATTACTAGAAATAGTTTTAGTTAAATTAGGTGTATTTAATACAATTGATAATTTTATTTATTCTCATGCTAGTAAAATAATTAATAATACTAATACCCTTATTTTTAGAGGATTTAGTGTTTTAGGTACAGAAATATTTATATTATTTTTTTGTTTAATTTGGATAATTTTAAACAAGAGTAGGGGAGTAGCTATTTCAGTGGTAGTTTTAGCATCTACCCTACTAAATCAAGTATTAAAAATCATAGTTAGAAGACCTAGACCAAACATTAATCCATTGGCTGTAGAAAATAGTTTTAGTTTTCCAAGCGGACATACAATGATTATGGTTGTAATTGGAGGAATATTGATTTATTTATTATGGCAGAAGAGGGGAGATAATGCAAAATGTAACACAAAATGTATCGCAAGAAATATTATACTAACCGTAATAATTTGTTTAATAGCAATTACTGTAATGTTTTCAAGAATCTATTTAGGAGTACATTATTTTAGTGATATTATTGGCGGTATTACTTCTGGTTTATTATTTTTGTTTATTAGCTATTATTACTACACTTTTAAGTTTAAAGTCCCCTACTATCCAGGAAAAAGAAAATAGGGGATATATATCCTTATTATATATAAATATAAGGATTACGCGCGTATTATATCCTTATTAAAATATAAATAAGGATAATAATTATAAATCATTTTTAATAAATAATAAATTAATAATTCATATTAAATTTAATTTTAAAATTTATAATTTGATATTGCATAGATATCAGATAATTATGGTTAAGAAAAGATATTAATTAAATTAAAGCATTAAAATAAGCCATAAAATCAGCTATTATTTAACAAAATAAAGTTTTAAATAATATATATTATGTTAACTTAATTATGGAAACAAAAAAGAAATATATTAATTATTTCTTTTCATTTTTAATATTTATAACTCTTTTAGATATTTTATAATTAGCTATTTTATTGGTAAATGTTATGGTATCCATTTGCATTGGACATAAATGATTAAATGGATGCAATATTTTGGGAGCACACTCTTGAATTTTAGTCATACCACCGCTTATTAGAAGGGATGTTCCTGTATTTAATACTCTATATCCCCTAGCCTCTTTGGGAAATATCTTCTTTTTAGGACTAATTATGCCAAAAGTAAAGTTACCAAAACCAAAAGGAATACATCCATCATGATTGTGTCCACTAATTAATAAATCATAATCTTGTAATAACTTAATATTTTTATCTAATTTAGCATATTCTGGTGAGTGAATTAATCCTATTTTTATTGTGTCTTTAGGAATGTTTTTATATAGTTTAGGATAACTTTTAAAATCATTAAAAAACACTTCTAAATCTTCATATGATTCATTATTATAATAATATTTAAGAGTTTCTTTATAACCCATAAATAATACTTGATTGTCCTGATATAAATCATTATTAAGTAAATAAACATTATCTATACTAGTAACTTTTTGCCAAAAATCCGTATTATTCTCTATACTATGTTGGTTATTCTTTCCTTTATTTTTATTAATAAAATCATGATTACCTAAAATAATCATAGTTGGAGCTACAACAGCTGATGATGCAATTAGATCTAATAGTTGTTCTTGTATTTCTTTATTTTCTAATTCTTTTGGTGTACTAACTAGATCTCCTAAAAAGACATTGTAATTGGCCTTTTCTATTATTATTTGTTTTTTTATAGCATCAATTTTTCTCTTATCAACCGATTTACTTAAATGTAAATCCCCTAGTGCAACAACTTTAAAATCATTTTTAACATTCTTATTATATAATGTTATATCTCTTATTTGTAAATAATAATCTACTAAATACATCTATTTATCTCCTTACATGGATTATAACAAAAATACCATATTAAAACAATATTATATTAATTAATACTAAAATTATTCCACTGATTAATCCTAAATATAATACTTTGTTTTCCTTATATTTTAGTGCTTTAGGAATTAATTCTTGAATAGCTAAGGTAATCATTAAACCCGCAACAATAACAAGGATTATACTAATCATCATATCAGTAATATAGTTCTTTAAGAATATAAATGCGAGCATTGCTCCGATAGGTTCTGCAATTCCAGATAAAAAAGCTTTTTTAAAGGCATTTTTTTTACTTCCTGTTGCATAGTATATTGGTACAGCTATACTAATTCCTTCAGGAATATTATGAAGCATTATGGCTACACTTAATTTAATACCCAAATCTATACTTTGATAACTACTTAAGAATGTCGCAATACCTTCTGGCAAATTATGAAGTATTAATACTATCATATTAAGTATTCCAAGCTTATATAAATCTTGTTTTTGTTCTTGTTTATTAATAAGAGCACTCATAAAAGTAATAACTATATAACTTATAATAAAAGCAATTACAAGCAAAAGAACTGATTTAGATAAACCATATACTTTAAAGTATGCAAAAAAAGATTCTGGAATTAAATCAAATATTGATAGAACAATCATTACTGATGCCGAAAATGCTAGACAAAAAGTAATAAATTTATTTATTTTATCTAAATCTATTTTAAAAAATATTATTAATGCTCCAAGGCATGTAGATAAACCGGCGATAGTAGATATAAGTAAAGGTATCAATACTTGCATAAATTCCTCCTTACTTAAAGTATATTAAAAAAAGACAAGTTTATGATGCTTGTCTTTAACATATAATACAAGTATTATTCCTTAAATAATCTAAATATTCCCTAAATTCTTTATTATCACTCTCTACTTGTAAAACAAAATTAATTCTTCCTATTAAAGTATTTATATATTTATCTTTATTAGTTATATTTAAATATTTTAAATGATTATCTAGACCATACTTTTTAATATAATACATCTCTTGTCTAATTTTTTTCTTTATCTCTTTTTTTATACTTAATTTTTCATTTACAACAATACCTGTAACTAACTGTCTTTTACTACTATTTATAACTCTAATTTTATCATAATTAAGTTTAAAATGATATTTTTTAAGCAGATTTCTTACTATAACTATAAGATCATTAGAATTAAAATCACCAGAAAATGTTAAATCATCAGAATATCTAGTATAACTTATATTTAAATTATCACAATACTTACCTATTTCTTCATCAAAATTTCTTAAAATTAAATTAGAAATATAAGCAGCCGTTGGTGTTCCTTGTGGTAGTTCATTATTATACATACAGATATTAGTAAGTAAAATACCTATCTTTTTAGGATATAGTGTTTCATTAAAACAAGTATTATATACCATATTAAAATTAATACTAGGAAAGAAATCTTTAATATCTAATTTTAAAATAATTCTTTTATTAATATGAACTTTAGCATTATTTACTAAACTAATTCCCTTTTGATAAGCGGTTGCATACTTAGATACTCTCATTTCTTCTAATATGTTTTTTAAAATATTTCGCTGAACAGTTTTAAGTAAGTTACTTGGCTCATAAATTGTTCTAAAACTACCGTTTTTCTTAGGAATTTCAAAACTTATATAATTAGCATCTAAATTATTAGATAAATAATATAGTGTTTTCTTAACCTTTTTTATATCATTAGTTTTAAGCAAATTAAAAGAAAGTAAAAATTCATCATACATTTTATCAGTTAAATGATCCCACATAATTTTCACTTCCTCTAAAAGCAATACTAAATATTATAAATATGGAAATGTACATTACATAACGCAGTTATGGGTAGTTACATTGGAATATTTATACGATATATTTACTAAATCTCCACTTAAACGACTCGCTTAAATATAGGACGCTATTGCTTTTCAAAAATATTATAACAGTTTTATTTTTTGTTTTCAATACTAGATTTTATAAATGAATCAAATAATGGATGGCATCTTGTCGGACGACTTTTAAATTCTGGATGAAATTGGCAAGCTATAAAATGGGGATGATTATCTAGTTCAATAATTTCTACTAAATTAGCATCAGGATTAATACCACTTATTACTAGGCCATTTTTCTCTAATATTTCTTTATAATTATTATTAAATTCATAGCGATGTCTGTGTCGCTCTAATATTTCATCACTTTTATAATCTTTATAAGCAAGGGTTCCTTTTTTTAAAGAGCATCTATAATTACCAAGTCTTAATGTTCCACCTTTATTGATGATTGCTTTTTGATCAGCCATTAAATCAATTACAGGATTTTCTGCTAATTCATCAAATTCTCTGCTACTTGCATCATTTATACCACAAACATTACGAGCAAACTCAATTACTGCTATTTGCATACCTAAACAAATACCTAAATATGGTACTTTATTTAACCTGGCATAACGACAAGCATTAATCATACCTTGTGTTCCTCTTGAACCAAAACCTCCAGGAATAATTATGCCACTAGATTTTTTAAATACTTCTTTTAAATTTGCTTTATTATCTTCTAAAGTTTCACTATCAACCCATTTAATATTAATTTTGGTATTATATTTATAACCAGCTGATTTTAGTGCTTCTTTAACAGAAAGATAAGCATCTTCAAGTTCTGTGTATTTACCAACTAAAGCTATTTCAATTTCCTTATCCAAATTGTTTACTCTATTTATTAAATCTTCCCAATTACTTAAATCACTTTTAGTAATTTTTAAATTAAATTGTTTTAAAATTATATCTTCAATATGTTGTTTATGAAAATTAATTGGTATTTGATAAATATTAGCTTCATCTTTAGCTTCAATAATATTTTCTTTAGGAATACTACCAAAAAGAGCTATTTTTTCTTTGACATGTACTCCTAATTCAATTGGTGCTCTAGTAACAATAATATCCGGTTGAATTCCGAGTCTTCTAAGTTCAATAATACTATTTTGCGTAGGTTTAGTTTTAAGTTCATTTGAGCCATATAAAAATGGTACTAAAGTGGTATGAACAAATAAAGAATTATTAATACCCGTTTCTAAACGAAATTGTCTTAGAGACTCCATCATAACAGCAGATTCAATGTCTCCAACAGTACCACCGATTTCGGTGATTACTATATCTGCCCCACTGCTTGATCCTGCTTCATAAATTTTATTTTTAATTTCATTTGATATGTGTGGTACAATTTGAATAGTTGCCCCAAGATAGTCCCCTACTCGTTCTTTTTCAATAACACTTGAATAAATCTTACCATTAGTAATATTAGAAGTATAGTTTAACTCTTCATCAATAAACCTTTCATAATGACCTAAATCAAGATCAGTTTCACAGCCATCAGCAGTCACAAATACCTCACCATGTTGAATCGGTGACATAGTTCCTGGATCCACATTCATATAAGGATCAAATTTTTGCATAAATACTTTATAACCTTTAGCTTTTAAAAGTAGTGCAATACTTGATGCTGTAATACCTTTACCAAGCCCTGAACAAACACCCCCAGTAACAAATACATACTTTGTCATAAATCCTCCCTAAAATAAGAAAAACACACTGGGAGATACCAGTGTGGCTCTATTTAAGTATATCACTATTTTTTACACTTCTCAATAAAATATTTAAATATTTTTTCACTATATTCGTCACTTAAATCTTCCGGATGCCATTGAAGCCCTAATATAAATGTTTTATTAGGTATATGCACAGCTTCAATAATATTATCACTACTATAGGCATCAACTGTAAAATTATCATTTAAATTAACCGTATCATTGTGTCTACTATTAACCATTATTTTATTACTACCTAAAATATCGAAAAGTATTCCCTTATTTATAGTTATTTCATGAACATATTCATCTTTACTTTGATGATGATTATTAGGAGTAGCTACACAATTATCTAATACATTGCCAAATTTATCCATTGAGGCAATTAACTGCATACCAGCACAAATACCTAAAGCTGGAATATCATTATCAAAAGCATATTTTAGTATTTTTTCATCTAAATTTTCCCAAGAATATCCTCCAGGGAAAATAAAACCATCGAAAATACTAAAATCCATGTCACTTAAGATAAGCAAAGGTATTCCACCAGATTTAATAACATAATCTACTATACTTTTATTTACTTTTAAAATATCTCTATCATCATTTTTTATAGTACGACAGGTAATGCCAATTATTGGTTTCATTTAAGTCTCCTTTCTAAATATTACCAATTATTTTATGATTAATTATTTGTATTTATACCATAATAGTACTGGGAGGAAAATATAATGAGTAAATCAAGAAATTCAGCTAGAAGTAATGCAAGAAATAATTCTAAAGCTTCTAGTTCAAGCAGTGCAAGAAGTAAAGCACGCAGCAATTCAAGTGCTCGTAACGAAAGTTGTAATTAATTAATTCCACTTTCTTTGTGGGCCCGAGGATGATGATTATAATCTTCCTCGATTTTTTTATTGCTTAAATGACTATATATTTCGGTTGTAGCTAAATTTTCATGTCCCAGTAACTCTTGAATAACTCTTAAATCCGCTCCATTATTAAGTAAATGTGTCGCAAAGGAATGTCTTAAAGTGTGCGGAGAAATATCTTTATTTATATTTGCCTCTTTGGCTAATTTTTTAATTATCTTAAAAAAACCTTGCCTACTTATTTTATTGCCATCTTTATTAATAAATACATAATTACTTGTCTTTGTTTTAAGTAAAAACTTCCGGTAATCATTTATGTATAAAGTTAAAAATTTTATTGCGGTATCACCAAGTGGCACAATTCTTGTCTTTTTGCCTTTGCCAAGAACTCTTATAATACATTCATCAAAATCTATTTGATTGAGCTCTAAATTGGTAAGTTCACTAATTCTAATTCCTGTTGCATATAATACTTCAAGCATTGCTTTATTACGATAATCAACTGGTTTAATAAGTCTTATATCAAGTAGTTTATCTACCTCTTCATCAGTTAAATAATTAGGCAGTTTCTTCTCAAGCTTTGGAGCTTTAATACTATCACAAGGATTACTATTTATCTTTTTATTAAAGATCATATAATTATAAAATGAATTAAAAACCGACAAATAATGAGCTTTAGTTTTAGTACTGGCCTCTACATTTAATAAAAAATTTCTAATATCATCACTACTTAAACTTAAGGCATCTTTCCTAGTCTGTTCTAATAACATTAATAAGTTTTCCCCATAAGAATCTATAGTATTATCTGATAATCTTCTTTCATATTTTAAATATTCTAAATAATATACAACATTTTCATCTTTAATATTTTCAATTATATTTTTCATATTACCACAATATAATTATACATTATTTTTAAATTTATTGCCATATAACTATTTTAATTTTACAATTCATGGTATAATTTAATAGTGATGTTATGGAAATTTTAGCAGATATATTAAGACCTAAAAAACTAGATGATGTTGTAGGTCAAAATCATTTAGTTGGTGACAATAAAATTATTAGTAATCTTGTTAAAAATAAGAAAATTTTTTCAATGATTTTCTATGGTAAACCAGGTATTGGTAAAACTAGCCTAGCGGTAGCTATAGTAAGTGAACTTGGTATTAGGTATAAAATGCTTAATGCTACCGTAAATAATAAAGCTGATTTTGATATAGCTATAGAAGAAGCTAAAATGTATGGGGAATTAGTTTTAATAATAGATGAAATACATAGAATGAACAAAGATAAACAAGATTTACTTTTGCCTTACATTGAGAATGGCACAATTATTTTAATTGGTTTAACTACATCTAATCCATATCATAAAATTAATCCAGCAATTCGGAGTAGATGTCAAATATTTGAACTTCACGAACTTAGTGTAGATGATATTATTAAAGGATTAAATAAAGGTATTAAAAAACTAGAAAATATCAAAATTGATAATAAAACTTTAGAATATATTGCAACACTTGCTAGCGGAGATTTAAGATATGCTCTAAATTTACTAGAGATGGCTTACTACTCGACGAATGATGGGTGTGTTACTACAGAAACAATTAAAACAATTAATTCTAAACCTGTATTTTTTCATGATAAAAATGAAGATGGCCATTATGACATTTTAAGTGCCCTGCAAAAATCAATCCGCGGCAGTGATGTTGATGCATCCCTTCATTACCTTGCCAGATTAATTGTGGCAGAAGACTTAGATAGTATTTACCGGCGTCTTTCCGTAATTGCTTATGAAGATATTGGTATGGCTAATCCAGGGATTGGCCCAAGGCTTATGGCAGCAATTTCGGCTTCAGAATTAGTAGGACTTCCTGAAGCTAGAATTCCTTTAGGACAAATAGTTACTGAAATGGCACTATCTCCGAAGAGTAATAGTTCGCACCTAGCTTTAGATGAGGCCTTAAATGATATTTATAAAGGAAATACCGGAAATGTTCCAGGTCATATCAAAACAAATTCTAAAGATTATTTATATCCTCATAATTATCCTAATTCTTGGGTTAAACAAGAGTATTTACCAGATAATTTAAGAGGTCGAAAATATTATCAACCGAAAAATAATAAAATTGAAAATAATTTAAATAAATTACATGAAGAAATGAAGGAGGAAGTATGAAAATTAGTGTAATTGGTACAGGGGCTTATGGTTTAGCTATTGCGCTATCTTTAGCTAAAAATGGTAATGAAATAATGATGTGGACAGAAAATGTTAATAAAGAATTGGAATTTAGGGAAACTGGGAAATTAGCATCAATTTTACCAAATGATGTACCATTTAATATTAAAGTATCTTCATCTTTTGAAGAAGTACTTAAAAATACTAAATTAATTTATATTGTCACAACTAGTAAATATGTAGCTAGTGTTTGTGATGGAATTTTACCCTTTTATAAAACAAGTATTCCGGTATGTATTGCTGCAAAAGGCCTAGAAGAAAGCTCTCTAGATTTACTTTCTAATATCGCCCAAAAAAAATTAAAAACCAAAAATATTGCGGTTATTTCTGGCCCAACATTTGCAATTGATATGGCCAATAATGAACCAGTTGCTCTCGCTTTAGCTGCAAATAATGCTAGAACTAAAAATTTAGTTTTACAAACTCTCCCTGGAGATACATTAAAACTTCGTCCTACTAATGACCTAATAGGCATTCAATTATGTGGATCAGTCAAAAATATTATTGCTATTGCATCAGGTATCTTAGAAGGACTAGGATACAGTGATTCATCAAGAAGCTTTTTAATAAATGAATCACTTCACGATATTAAACATATCATCAAATACCTTGGAGGAAATCCTAAAACTATTTTATCCTTTGCTGGTATTGGGGATTTGATGCTTACTTGTTCTAGTAAAAAAAGCCGGAATTTTTCCTTTGGTTATGTTATAGGCAGTACTAAAAATAAAGAGAAAATTGAGGAGTATTTAACGAATAACACTGTTGAAGGTTATTATACTCTAGAAACCGTTTATAACCTGTTAAATAGGAAAAAGATTAATATTGAATTAATCAATGTTATATATGACATTGTCTACAAGTTTGATGATCCTGAAATACTTGCTAAATTCCTTATAACAAAAGAATAGCAGAAACGCTATTCTTTTATAATATCATCAATTACATAATATGCTAGGTATAATCCAGCAACAGCTGGTGGAAATATACTTGATGCAACTATTTTATCATTATTTAGAGGAATATCACTAGCATAAACAACTGGTATATCTAAATCAATTTCTTCTTTTCTAAGCATTCCTCTTAATTTCTTGGCTAAAGCATCATTTTGCGTATTCTCTAAAGTTGTAATAACTACACCAGTAGGATTTAGCCTTTTACCAGTACCTAGGGCACTAATAATTTTAACATTATTTTCTTTAGCATATTTAATCAAAGATACTTTAGCATCTAAATCATCACAAGCATCAATAATATAATCGGAATACACTAAATCCTTAACATTATCTTTAGTTATGGCTTCACTAATCCCTTTGATTTTTATTTCAGGATTAATGCTTTTCATCCTTTTCATAGCTTCTTTAACTTTATAATGTCCAATATTATTAGTATTACTAATTATTTGTCTATTTAAATTACTTAAGACAAATTTATCATTATCATAAATAGTAATATTATTAATACCACTTCTAACCAAAGCTTCTAAAGCTATACCACCAACTCCCC
>ERZ1643249.3109-NODE-3109-length-14815-cov-7.522629_pt1 | contig 14815 bp, 25 predicted proteins | sample MGYA00579263_ERZ1643249 | MGnify/ENA primary metagenome ERZ1643249 (study PRJEB29033, sample SAMEA4952264) | chicken gut metagenome | biome: Broiler Chicken; feature: Gastrointestinal Tract; material: Caecum | place: Ireland | collected 2018 | study: Broiler...
CTGCCGTCCGTTTGCCGCACCAAAAAAACGTCGTTGTACCAGATGCCGGTCTGAAACAGGAAATAGAAATAAACCAGGATGAGGATGACCGCAAGTGCGATGCCGCCGATAACGCACTGCCTCTTGTAAGTCTGCCAGATACGGGTTAACATAGAAACTCCCCCATTCTGCATTGGATCAGAAATATGCTTCAAACGTGAACCAGTGGTCATCCAGCCGTGTGGTTTTTCCCCAATCATCCCCTTCTCCCCGCCAGTAGAATCCGTCCTTTCCCCTGGCTAGGGGCCGGCTGGTGTTCTGAAAGGCGGCCGGGCTGCCGTCCAGCGAGTAATACAGGCCATGATAGCCCGCAGACGGAACCAGTCCGGTATACCCGGTCATAAACTCGATGATTGGGTTTTGCCCGTCCCAATAGGTCACGGCCCGCACGCCCGCAATGTCGGGCGGGGCAGCATTTGGCTTTTCCAAGATGGTTTGCACCGCTTGGGTGAGCGCAGACAATTGTCTGACGTAGACGCTCTGCGGCGTGGGGACGCCCTGGGCGATCAGGCCGCTGCATGCGGCAACAGCGGCAGCCGCCGCGATCACAAGATATTTCTTCTGCACGGCAAACTCCTCCTGCCATATCCATCATCGGCTGTTTCTGTTTCCCCCATTGTAGCACAGGCCGGTATAGGTGGCAAGGGCGGTTTTTTGTGCTCCGGCCGCCTTGTGCGGCGCCGGAAAAGCGTCCCAAGTTTCTCCAAGCTTTCGGCAAAGGGCGCGGCAGCTTCCCGCATAAAAAAATCAGTTCACCTGGGAGCACGCCTCAGGTGAACTGACTTTGATGCGTCCGAGCCGGGCGGCTCAGGCGCGAGATCTCAGGATGTTATACCAGCTCGATGATCGCCATCTCAGCGCAGTCGCCGCGGCGCGGGCCGGTCTTGATGATGCGGGTGTAGCCGCCGTTGCGCTCTGCATACTTGGGCGCGATCTCAGAGAACAGCTTTGCAACAACCGCTTCCTTGGTGACGAAAGCCATCGCCTGACGGCGGGTTGCCAGGGTGTTCTTCTTGCCCAGGGTGATCATCTTCTCGCACAGGGGAGCGACTTCCTTTGCGCGTGCAACGGTGGTCTCGATTCTGCCGTTCTCCAGCAGGAAGGTGACCATTGCGCGCAGCATCGCCATACGGTGTTCGGTCGTGCGGCCGAGCTTACGATTTGCTGCCATGTTCGTATACCTCCAATTTAGGTCATCAGGATATAAAGCGGCGGCGCGGCACACGCCGCCGCCTTCGTGCTAAATTACCAGGGCGCCCCTGATCTTGTCAGCAAGCGCGTGGGCCGGGGATTACTCCTCGGACTTTGCAAGCGACAGGCCCATGGCCTCCAGCTTGCCAATGACTTCCTCGAGCGACTTGCGTCCGAGGTTTCGGACCTTCATCATGTCCTCCTCCGAGGTGTTGATGAGGTCCTCCACCGTGTTGATGCCGGCGCGCTTGAGGCAGTTGAACGAGCGGACGGAGAAGTCCAGCTCCTCAATGGTCATCTCCAGCACCTTGTCGTGCTGTGCCTCGGCCTTCTCAACGACGGTCGACTTCGAGCCGATCTCCTCCGAGAGATCGACAAACAGATCGAGATGGTCGCGCAGAACCTTCGCGCCGAGCGAAACCGCGTCGCGCGCGTTGATGGTACGGTCGGTCCAGATTTCAAGCGTCAGCTTGTCATAGTCGGTCATGTTGCCGACACGGGTGTTCTCAACGGTATAGTTGACCTTGTACACCGGGGTGTAGATCGAGTCCACCGGGATGACGCCGATCGCGTTCTGATTCTGCTTGTTGCGCTCGGCCGGGACATAGCCGCGGCCGGAAGCCAGGGTGATCTCCATAGACAGGCGCGCGTCGCTCATCAGGGTCGCAATGTGCAGGTCCGGGTTGAGGATCTCGACCTCGCCATCCGAATGGATGTCGCCTGCCTTGACCTCGCCCTCGCCTGCGGCTTCGATATAGACGGTCTTGGGGCCGTCGCAGTAAAGCTTGGCGATGATGCCCTTGACGTTGAGGACGATCTCGGTCACGTCCTCCTTGACACCGGGAATGGTGGAAAACTCATGCTGCACGCCCGCGATTTTGATGGAGGTCGCGGCAGTGCCCGGCAGGGAGGACAGCAGGATACGGCGCAGGGAGTTGCCCAGCGTAGTTCCGTAGCCTCGCTCCAGCGGCTCTACGACGAATCTGCCATAGGAGCCGTCTTCTGCCAGCTCCTCGCAATCAATGCGCGGCTTTTCAATTTCGATCATTTACAGATACCCTCCTTTTCATGCGGCCAATTGACTTGTAAAATGGATGGAAATTTCACGCGCCCCGCAAGACAAGGCGGCAGCGCGCGAAACAGATCCAAAGAAATGAGGGTTTGGCTTATTTGGAGTACAACTCGACGATCAGGTGCTCGGATACCTCGTAGTCGATGTCGTCACGAGCAGGCATCGCCACGATCTTGCCCTCGAAGGAATCGTTTGCCTTGTCGATCCACTTCGGGCAAGCCTTCTTGCCGTTCTCCTCGAGCAGGGTCTTGAACTTGGTCAGGCTGCGGGACTTCTCGCAAACTGCAACGACGTCGCCCGGCTTCACCTGGAAGGACGGGATGTTGACGCGCTTGCCGTTGACGGTGAAGTGCGCATGGCTGACGAGCTGACGTGCCTCGCGGCGGGTGTTTGCAAAGCCCATGCGGAACACGGTGTTGTCCAGGCGGCGCTCCAGCTCCTGCAGCAGGATCTCACCGGTGATGCCCTGCTTCTTCTCAGCCTTCTCGTAGTACTTGCGGAACTGCTTCTCGAGAACGCCGTAGATGAACTTGACCTTCTGCTTCTCGGTCAGCTGCATGCCGTACTCAGACTGCTTGCGGCGGGACTGCTTGGGGTTGCGCTTGGTCTCCTTGGAGTAACCAAGAACTGCAGGGGAAAGGCCCAGGGTCTTGCATCTTTTCAGAATGGGCTGCGTATTCTTTGCCATTATTGGTTTCCTCCTTGATTAAACTCTTCTTCTCTTGGGCGGGCGGCAGCCGTTGTGCGGGATCGGGGTAACGTCCTTGATCATGGTTACCTCGAGGCCGGTTGCCTGCAGCGCACGGATGGCAGCCTCACGGCCCGAGCCAGGGCCCTTGACGTAAACTTCGACGGTCTTGAGGCCGTGCTCCATTGCAGCCTTCGCAGCGGTCTCGGCTGCGGTCTGTGCCGCATACGGGGTCGACTTACGCGAGCCGCGGAAGCCCATCTCGCCGGCAGATGCCCAAGACAGAGCGTTGCCATTGAGGTCGGTGATGGTGACGATGGTATTGTTGAAAGAGGAGCGGATATGTGCCGCGCCCTTTTCGATATTCTTGCGCTCACGACGCTTGGTGCGAGTCTGAGCGCCCTTCTTCTGAACCTTAGCCATTTATGCTCCCCTCCTTACTTCTTCTTGTTCGCAATGGTCTTCTTCGGGCCCTTGCGGGTACGCGCATTGGTCTTGGTGCGCTGGCCGCGAACGGGCAGGCCGCGGCGATGACGCAGGCCGCGGTAGCAGCCGATCTCAACCAGGCGCTTGATGTTCAGGCCGATCTCACGGCGCAGGTCACCCTCTACGGTGTAGCCGTGCTCGATGCACTCACGCAGCTTGGCTGCTTCTTCCTCGGTCAGGTCCTTGACGCGGGTGTCCGGATTGATACCGGTCTTGGACAGGATTTCGTTGGACAGCTTCCGTCCGATGCCGTAGATGTAGGTCAGGCCGATCTCTACGCGCTTCTCACGCGGAAGGTCAACACCGGCAATACGTGCCATTTACAATTTACCTCCAAAAGTATGCTGGGACGTGTGTGCGCAAGCCAGTCTAAGGGCCGTCCCCGCCCTTGTAGCGCCGCGCGGAACGCCGCGCGTGCTTGTTGGCTCCGTCGTCAGTCTATTAGGAAACGCCGCCTGGCGTCTCCCTCACAAAGAAGCGCCGGAGACAGACTTTGTCTCCGTGTGGGATACAGCCGCACGTTCCACGTACCGGGGAAAACGCTTCCCCAGCCGCAGCCGTTTGCGGTGCGCTCTAATCCAAGGGATGCCCCTTCGATTAGCCCTGCTTCTGCTTGTGCTTCGGGTTCTGGCAAATGACCATTACGCGGCCCTTGCGGCGAATGATCTTGCACTTTTCACAGATCGGCTTTACAGACGGTCTTACTTTCATGGGAATAAACCTCCATCAGATAATAGATCGGTGGTGGATAACGGCCCCTCGGTCACGTCGGGGCCTCCGCCCGCCTTATCATCACAAGGGGCGCGCCTTACTTGGAGCGCCAGGTGATGCGGCCGCGGGTCAGGTCGTAGGGCGACATCTGCACGGTGACCTTGTCGCCAGGTAAAATGCGGATAAAATTCATGCGCAGCTTGCCCGAGATGTGCGCCAGGATCTTGTGCCCGTTGGGCAGCTCGACCTGGAACATCGCGTTGGGCAGCGCCTCTATGACGGTACCTTCCAGCTCAATTACGTCGTCTTTAGCCATGTTCGCTTTCCCCTCTTTGGTCAGTGTTTTGGTTGTCCCCCGCCCAGATGGACAGGGCCTTCCGGATATCGCTGTTGGTCAGCCTGCCCGTCCCGAGCAGTTTTTCCCGGGTGCGCGCGTCGCAGTGCCCGGCAAACGCCGTGTGCTTGCGCTTTTTGCGCTTGGGCTTTTCGGCGCGGCGCCCGCGGCCGTTTGCCAGCCAGAGGAAATGCTCCTCCTCGCGCAGGACGAGGAACACCCCATCCCGGTCACGCCCGGCCAGCGAGATCACCAGATCGGATACGTGGGAATGCATGGTCACAGCACCTCGCCGTCGATGGCCGTCAGGATTTCGGGATCGCCGTCCGTGATGGCGATCGTATTTTCGTAGTGCGCGGACAGCTTGCCGTCCCGTGTCTTGACGGTCCAGCCGTCCGGCAGGACGTTGACCGCCCACACGCCGGCGTTTACCATGGGCTCGACCGCAAGGGTCATGCCTTTTTGCAGGCGAACGCCGTGGCCCGGCCGACCGAAGTTTGGCACCTCGGGCGACTCATGGAGCTGCCGGCCGACGCCGTGCCCGACAAAGGCGCGGACGACGGAAAAGCCATTCTTCTCGACATAGGCCTGTACCGCGGCCGAGATATCGGACACGCGATAACCCTCCCGGGCAAACCTGATGCCCTCATAGAAGCTCTGCCGGGTTACCTCGATCAGCCGCCGGGCCTCGTCCGAAACCTCCCCGCAGGCAACCGTGCACGCACAGTCGCCGTGAAAGCCGCCGATATACGCGCCGACGTCGATCTTGACCAGATCGCCCGTGCGCAGGACACGCTTTCGCGAGGGGATCCCGTGGATCACCTCGTCGTTGACCGATATACAGGCGCTCGCCGGAAAGCCGCCGTACCCGAGGAAGGAGGGCTTAGCGCCCGCCTCCTCGATCGTCTTGCGGACAATCCGGTCGATCTCGTCCGTAGTAACCCCAGGAGCGACCGCGTCGGCCGCCGCACGGCGCGCAAGGGCGGTAATGCGGCCGGCAGCGCGCATGCGCTCCAGTTGTTCGTCTGTTTTAATCGCAATCATATCGGCTTACAGGCCCAGTGCCTGGCAGGCGAGCACCTTAGTCTGCTCGATCCCCTGCGCGCCGTCAATGCTCTTGAGCTTGCCCTGCGCGCCGTAGTAATCCTTGAGCGGCTCGGTCTGCTCATGATAGGTCGCAAGACGGTGGCGGACCACATCGGGCTTATCGTCCTTGCGGATGTGCAGCGTGTCGCCGCAGACATCGCAGACACCCTCCTTTTTGGGCGGGTTGGCCTTGATGTGGTAGGTCGCGCCGCACTTGAGGCAGACGCGGCGGCCGGTCATACGGCCTTCGATGACCGCGTCATCGACCTCGAGCGACAGCGCGCAGTCGATGGATGCGATCTGGTCGAGCGCCTCCGCCTGCGGGATGGTGCGCGGGAAGCCGTCCAGGATGAAGCCGTTCTTGCAATCGTCCTGTGCGATGCGGTCGCGCAGGAGATCGATGACAAGCTGATCGGGCACCAGCTGGCCGGCGTCCATGAACGCCTTTGCCTTCTGGCCGAGCTCGGTATGATTTGCAATGGCCTCGCGCAGGATGTTGCCCGTCGAGACCGAGGGGACGCCCATCTTTTCCACAAGGAAGGACGCAAGCGTGCCCTTGCCGGCGCCGGGAGCGCCTAACAGAATCAGATTCACAGAAAATGCCTCCTAAATTACTCCAAGAAGCCCTTGTGATGGCGCATCATCATCTGTGCCTCGAGCTGCTTGACCGTTTCAAGCGCAACGCCGACCACGATGATGACCGATGTGCCGCCCAACGCAACGTTGGACAGGCTGGAATTGAGCGCGCCGATGATAAGCGGGACAAGCGCGACGACGCACAGGAAGATCGCGCCGACAAAGACAACCTTGCTCAGCGCCTTCATGATAAACTCAGAAGTCGGCTTGCCGGGGCGGAAGCCCGGGATATAGCCGCCGTTCTTCTTGAGGTTGTTGGCGATCTCGATCGGGTTGAACTGGATCGAGGCGTAGAAATACGAGAAGCCGAAGATCATGATGGCATACAGCGCGATATAGAACGGCGATGTCTGCCGGAACAGGCTCATCACCGCCGCGCCGACCGTGCCCGCCTCCGGGTTCCAGAACATCTGGATGGTCGCCGGCAGGGACAGGATCGAGGATGCGAAAATGATCGGCATAACGCCGGTCGCGTTGACCTTGATCGGCAGATGGGTGGACTGGCCGCCGTACATCTTACGGCCCACGACGCGCTTGGCGTACTGGATCGGGATGCGGCGCTCGGCGTTCGACATATAGACGATGAAGACAACCATAGCCAGGCCGACGATTACCATCAGGATGCCGATGACAGCGGAATTCGTAAACAGCTGCACAAGGGCAGTGGCCAGGGACGGCCCGCGGGAGATGATGCCCGCAAAAAGGATGATCGAGATACCGTTGCCGATACCGTTCTGGGTGATGTGCTCGCCCATCCACATAATCAGCGCAGTGCCCGCCGTAAACGCCATGATGATGACGATGGCAGCCCATACGCCGGTCTCATTCAAGAGGCCCCAGCTCTTCAGCAGCATATAGTAGGAGAAGCCCTGAACAAAGCCCAAGATGACGGCGAGATAGCGCGTCCAGCTTGCGATCTTCTTCTGGCCTTCCTCGCCGCCGTCCTTCACCATGTGCTCAAGGGCAGGGATGGCAACGGTCAGAAGCTGTAGGATAATGGATGCATTGATATAAGGGGTGATGCCCATCGCGAAGATGGTCGCGTTGGACAGGCCGCCGCCGGTGAAGACGTCCATAAAGCTCAGAAGCGAGCCGTTGGCCGTCTGCTGCTCAAAGACCTGAGACAGCATGGCGAAATCTACGAACGGAACCGGGATAGAAGAACCGAGGCGGAAGATGAAGACAATGAACAGAGTGTACAGAATCTTCTTACGCAGTTCTGCGACCCGCCACGCATTCTTGATGGTCTCGAGCACCTTAGATCACCTCGGCCTTTCCGCCTGCCTTCTCGATCTTCTCCTTTGCGGAAGCAGAGAATGCCGCAGCCTTTACGGTCAGGCTCTTGGTCAGCTCGCCGCTGCCAAGGATCTTGACGCCGTCCAGCGCCTTCGAGATGACACCGGTCTCGAGCAGCAGCTCGGTGGTGACCTCCGTGCCGTTGTCAAAGCGCTCCAGCGCGGAAACGTTGACCGGCGCGTAGGTGGTGCCGAAGATGTTGTGGAAGCCGCGCTTGGGCAGGCGACGCGCCAGAGGCATCTGGCCGCCCTCAAAGCCCGGGCGAACGCCGCCGCCAGAGCGGGCCCACTGGCCCTTGTGGCCGCGGCCTGCGGTCTTGCCGTTACCGGAACCAGCGCCACGACCCTTGCGGTATGCCTTCTTGGTAGAGCCCAGAGCGGGCTGTAAGTCCTGAAGCTTCATGTCGTTACGCCTCCTCTACGATTTCGAGCAGGTAACCGATCTGCGCGAGCTTGCCGCGGGTTGCCGCGTTGTCCGGCTGAACGGTTACGTCGTTGATTTTCTTAAGACCCAGAGCGTGTGCGGTCGCGATGTGCTGCTGCTTGCGGCCAGCCAGGCTCTTTTTGAGGGTAATCTGAATGTTTGCCATGTCTATTACCCCTCCTATTACAGTTCGTTAACGTCTTTGCCGCGAACTGCTGCAACCTGAGCGGCATTGCGCAGGCTCTTGAGGCCCTCGATGGTCGCGGTTACAACGTTCTGCGGATTGTTGGAACGCAGGCACTTGGTACGGATGTCCTTGATGCCGGCAACCTCTACAACGGCACGGACTGCGCCGCCGGCAATTACGCCGGTACCAGGAGCCGCAGGCTTCATCAGCACGCGGCCGGCGCCGAACTCACCGATTACCTCGTGAGGAATCGTGGTGCCCTTGAGGGAAATCTTGACAAGATTCTTCTTGGCGTCCTCAATGCCCTTGCGGATTGCGTCGGGAACTTCGGAGGCCTTGCCCAGACCGAAGCCAACGGTGCCCTTGCCGTCGCCTACGACTACGAGAGCCGCAAACTTGAAGATACGACCGCCCTTGACAGTCTTGGATACGCGATTGAGAGCGACGACGGTTTCCTTGAACTCGTCCTCTCTCTTCTCGTTACGATCAAACTTAGCCATGTTTTACCTCCTCCCGACTTAAAACTGAAGGCCGCCCTCGCGAGCGCCCTCTGCGAGTTCCTTCACGCGGCCGTGGTACAGATAACCGCCGCGGTCAAATACGACATTCTCGATGCCCTTTGCCTTGCAGCGCTCAGCCACCAGCAGGCCAACCTTCTTCGCGGCGTCCTTGTTGCCGCCGTACTCGGTGAAGTCCTTCTCGATCGTCGAAGCGGAGACGAGGGTCACGCCGGCTACGTCGTCGATCACCTGTGCATAGATGTTCTTTGCGCTTCTGTAAACGTCAAGACGGGGGCACTCTGCGGTGCCGGAGATCTTGCTGCGCACTCTCTTATGGCGCTTCAGGCGCGCCTTGTTAGAATCCTTCTTAGAAACCATTTAAGCACACTCTCCTTTCTTACTTCTTCTTGCCGCCGGTCTTGCCTTCCTTGCGGCGGATGTGCTCGTCGGCGTACTTGATGCCCTTGCCCTTGTACGGCTCCGGCGGACGCTTCTCGCGGACTTCCGCTGCAAACTGGCCGACCTTCTGCTTGTCGGGACCGGAAATGATGATCTTGTTGGGGCCCGGGACCTCAATGGTGATGCCGGGGATCTCGCTCATGGTGACCTGATGGGAGAAACCGAGGTTCATGACCAGGTCCTTGCCCTGCTTGGCAACACGGTAACCAACGCCGTTTACCTCAAGCTCCTTCTTGAAGCCCTCGGTGACGCCGACAACCATGTTGTGGATCAGGGAGCGGGTCAGGCCGTGCAGGGCACGGTTCTGCTTCTCGTCGTTCGGACGAGTTACGATGATCTCGTTGTTCTCAACTGCAACGTGCATGTTGGGATGGATCTCGCGGGTCAGGGTTTCCTTTGCGCCCTTGACCGTGATGACATTGCCGTCCAGGGTGACAGTGACGCCAGCGGGGATGGCAATAGGCATTCTACCAATTCTCGACATTGTGAATTACCTCCTTACCATACGAACGCCAGGACTTCGCCGCCGACGTTCAGCTCACGAGCCTTCTTGTCGGTCATGACGCCCTTGGACGTAGAGATGATGGCAACGCCCAGGCCGCGCAGGACGCGGGGCAGCTCCTGTGCGCCGGCATAGACGCGCAGGCCGGGCTTGGACACACGCTTGATGCCGGTGATCGCCTTCTGGCGGTTTGCACCGTACTTCAGGGTGATGCGGATGATGCCCTGGTTGCCGTTGTCAACGAGCTGGAAAGCCTTGATGTAGCCCTCATCGAGCAGGATCTGCGCGATGGACTTCTTCATCTTGGACGCCGGTACGTCAACGGTCTCGTGACGAGCAGCGCCCGCGTTGCGGATGCGGGTCAGCATATCCGCAATCGGATCAGTGATCTGCATTACTTTTGCTCCTTTCAGAAGTTTGGCGGTACTTCGTGTGGGATCGCCCACGGGTTGCCGCCCACTTTTCTTACTAACGCTGCCGTGACCCTTTCACGGCAGGTGCTGGGGGAAATATATAAAAATCGATGGCCTGTTTTTGACCAGACCATCGATAATTATAACACAGGAAGATCCCGTCCGCAATGGAAATTATGCCGATTTTTGCGCAGAAAATTCCCTTTGGGCGGGTCAAAATGTTATAACGGCAGGTCGGCCGTTTTTTGCGCTCCACAGACCGCGCCGGAGATAGTCCGGTTGACGGCCAGCGGGCGGGCGATGCGGGAAAAAGCGCACCGCGCTCCCTCGCGTATCACGGGGAGACTGGCACAGATGTGCGCTGCACATCTAAAATTTATTATAACAAACCTCCCCCTAGATTTGCAAGTATTTTTTTCATTTTTTCTTCTATATTTTTGAGCCGTCAGGCGGCCTCCTCACATGCCCGCAGGCGCACAGCTTCCTCCCACAGATACGGCCTGCACTTACATTTTTCTATGCCCGCTGTGCGATCTTGTAGTCGATATCAATCTTTCCGCTGTCCGTCTCAGTCCGCGCCCGGAACGTATAGTCCCGGCGGGAAAAATCGATGTCAGCCGAGATATGTCCCTCTGCGCCTGGCTGGATGACGCGCGCCCGGGTGCGGTCGATCGTGATCTCTACCGGGACCGCACCGTTGTTCCGAATCCAAAAATTCACCCGGCTTCCATGGTCAATGGACAGCGTCCTGACCGCTTGAAACTGTCCCTGCGACGCGCTGCCCTCGGTCAGGGCTGCATCCGGGTCTTGTTCTGCCGGCGCGGGCGACGCCGCAAACGGCAAATCTGCCTGCCCGACGGCGGCTAGGCCGCCCCAAATGCTCACGATACACAAAACGCCTGCGACCAGCGCGGTCCACATCTCTCTGCGCAAATCAGCACACCTCTTTCTGCCGTTCCTTTGGTCCCCAAAGCTCTTCTTCTTTATCATGGACGATTTTTCCCGAAATTGCAAGAACAGTTCGGTTAAAATTCGCTCTGCGGCTCACAAAATCTCTCCCGGACAGAAAAAAGGCGTCCAAAAGACGCCTTTTTTCATTTTTCCCAGGGCGGCCCTCATTGCTGCTCTTCCAACGCTTTTTCCAGGTTCTGCATGGTCTGTTCGAGCGGCAGCGCTTCCTCCCCTTCGTGGATGACACTGTGCAAAAAAGCGCTTTTCTGGTTGAGCTGTTCCACCGTCTCCGCATCATAGCACGCCTGCGCGGACTTGGGTGCAAACTCCGGGCCGGACAGCTCTATCAAAAATGAGAACGCCTGCGGATATTTGGCATCCAGTTCGCTTTCGCTTTGCAACTGTCTGCAATATATGCTCATCCGGCCTTTCTGATAGGCCATCTGCCAGTACTGTGCTTCAAAATCCTCCGGTTTCTGCCGGTCATACGCCCGGACCATGCGGTCCAAAGTGCCTGCCAATTCGGTCAGGCTCCCATTCACTTCGGACGCGATCTCCTGCACACGCTCCTGTCTGGCGGCATATGTGTGTCCCAGAATCAGCACGCTTGCAGCGATCAGGCAGATGCAGACCGCCGCAATCCCTTTTCGTACCATACTCCACCTTCCCTTTCCAAGTCACGAGATGACGAACGGCTGGCTGAACAGCGCCTGCCCCTCCTCCATCCGAATGACCAGCCGGTAGGTTCCCGCGCGAAGCGCCGGGTATTCATTCAAAGAAAATGTTCCCTGTGTGCTTCCCCCGTTCGGGCACTCTCGTCCTATGGCGGTATATGAACGTTCCGAGGCGCGACGGCTCAGGCGCGTCAGCACTTCCACCCAAGTTCCGTCCTTCTGATATTCCAGTGCCATTTGCTCACCAAACAGCAAATCTGCACCACTCTCGTTGTACATGCTCCAGTCCAGCTGCGTCTGGGCAGGCTGCACCTGCCAAGTTGCGCCACTTACCGGCACAGCCGACGCATATTCACTCGGCGCAGTGCGGAACGACCGCGTCCAGACAAAGAACCCGGCAAGCAGGACGGCACACAGCACAACGCTTACAATCGACACGACACGACGCAACGCGGAGCACCTCGCTTTCCTGTTTCTTCCTTCTATTGTGGACAAATTTTACGGGGATTGCAAGAACAGCCTGGTTACAATTTTATCTCATGCAGTCCCGAAGCGGAAAAGGCGCGCATACTTTCGTATACGCACCTTCCAGCAATTTTATTGCTTCAAGCTTCTTTCTGCTCTTCGCTTTTTGCACGCCTCATACAACTGTACGACCGAAAAAAGCAGCCCTCCGCACGCAAACGGGAACCAAAGCCAGCCCCACGCTTGCTTTTCCACCGCAATCTCGATGTTTCCCCGCGCGTCTACTCGGTAAACGTAGGTCGTATACCAGTTTTTGCACGATGAAGCGACAGAATCCTGCGTTTTCATTTCAAACTGCTCCTGCGGAAAATACCGTTCAAACAGCAGCCCGCGGCGGTATTCGGTCACAATCCCCGTGTCCAGATCAACTGCCACCAATCCGCCCGTCCGTTCCTCGACATGCTCTGCACCATATACAGCCTCCATTTTCGGAACAAAAAGGCATAGCTCTGCAACTAACAATAGGATGAAAGTCGCTGCTAAACAAGATAAATATATTTTTAGCAATCGCATAGAAAGCGATCTCCTTCCCTTTCACAGCGCTGCACACCAGCCGGCCAGGCAGCGGCATCCCTCGCCTTTTTGCATTCATCATTCCGCCACGTACCAATTTATTATTTTTTGTATGCGCCTTTTGCCCCTATATACCGTATCCGCGTTTCACAGTATCTATTGAATTGCTCCTACGCTTCACCTTTTATAAGGATACATCCACAGTTTGCGCATCGGTATGCCTTGATATATGGAAAATCCCTTATGCCATCACCCAAGGAAGGAAGCCTCTTACAACCTTTTTTATGTACTGGTTTAACGGGAAAGCGTGCAGGACTTTCTAGCCAAAACATAGGATGTGTACTCTGAATGACACCGCATTGTAATTCTTGACTGCAAAATGGACATTTCATGTTCCGAAGCACCGCCTTTTGCTCAACTAAAACGCCGCGTAATTCAGACCCTACACTTTCTTTATAAACTGCAGTACAGGGATTGCAGCCAATCTGTTATCTGTAGAATAACTCAAAAAGCATATTTTTTCAAGAAACATTTTGTATGAAATCGTATTCTGAGAGACAACACTATGCACAAAAAAGCCGCTTTTCTGCCGTTCCTTTGGTCCCCAAAGCTCTTCTTCTTTATCATGGACGATTTTCCCCGAAATTGCAAGGCAGATCAGTTAAAATTGTGGGAAAACCCGTAAAATACCATACAGCAGAAAAAGGCGCCTTGCGGCGCCTTTTAATTTTGTACAAGTCTCAATCTATAAAATGGACAATCAATCCATATGCCACAGCATATCTGGAGAAAGCCCCTCCGCGCACAAGGTATCTAAATAAGATAGATATGCCAGAAAATCGACCGATTGTGTCTGAATATCCAATTCAGATAACCCCTGTGCCAATTTCAACAAAACAAAAAGTGCACCACTGTTGGAGTACAGAAAACCGTTTTTCTCTAATATTACATAAATAAAACCGTCCTGCTCCTTGCCAGCATATGGCCTTTCATAAAAGAAATCGTTTCTACTTGTTTTTGAAAGCTTATATGCCTCAAACATAAGTGAGCGGCACGCTCCATTTTGCGCTGTATATGCATAGTAGTTTTGCGCATTATATGCTGCCACGTCATCCAGATGATTCGGAAGTTCAGAAAACGGAACCGGTACAATCTCTGTATGATTTTTTAAGCACTTTACCAGCTCAGATGCCGCTAACTTGCGTGCTGGCAGATAGGATTGATATTTCGATATCAGTTGCTGTATCTCCATACTATTCTACTGAATCGTTATATACCCGGTTAAATCGTCCGCAGGATGCCAGCCAACATATTCAGCTGGAATAATGACATAGATTCTCGATCCCTTGGTAGTTACTCGTACCGCAGAAACATTACTTGGAATTTCCACATTTGTAACGTAGGCCATGCCCACATTCGTGCCTGTACACGGATATTCTATATTACTTAATGTTTCATAAGTTACAGGATTGGTCGCACTGCTTGAAGTAAACGTAACCTTATTAAAAGCGAATCTTGTAAATGAAATATTTCCTGACCATTTTATATAAAATTGAACTTGATCTGAATCTACACTACTACGAATTAAAGTTGCACCGATAACTGTACTGTATTCTTTCCTGCTTTCTGTTGGCAATGTAATTTTGCCAAGCGTTGTCCATTCAGCATCATCCAGTGATTCAGCTACATTCATAGTCTCTGGATATAATTGCATACTTGCATCCATCGATGTTGCAGATGCTATTGGTAACGCATATACTATCATCAAAGCAAAAATGCATAATACCGATAATAACTTTTTCAACATATTTTCCTCCTTCGTCAAAGTTATATATCCATATTTCACAAAATGAGAAAGAAACTTTCTATCTAAAAATACAAAAAGGTGTTTTTGTCAATTCACAGTTTTGTTCCTTTTCTCTACACTTTTAAGCAAAAAAACGCACAGCATATGTTTGGTATCCCTTTTGGCATAATAAAGCACCCCACTTGTTATCCAGTATATCATACTGTCTAACAAATGGGGTGCAGTTCATAATACTGTGCGGGTTTTTAAAAGTCGCTTTTGGACGCTTAGCTTACCAGGAAGCCTTGCGAACGCCCGGGATCTGGCCCTTGTATGCCAGCTC
>ERZ1643249.3114-NODE-3114-length-14796-cov-39.587341_pt1 | contig 14796 bp, 13 predicted proteins | sample MGYA00579263_ERZ1643249 | MGnify/ENA primary metagenome ERZ1643249 (study PRJEB29033, sample SAMEA4952264) | chicken gut metagenome | biome: Broiler Chicken; feature: Gastrointestinal Tract; material: Caecum | place: Ireland | collected 2018 | study: Broiler...
TTGTCGTAGTTCAGGTCACGGTTATCCGCAGCCACGCGGAAGTAATGACCCATATCCTCGCTACGCAGGCGCTCCTCACGGGTCATCAAGGTCTCGAACAGCTTCTCTCCATGACGAGTGCCGATGATGTTCGTGCCGGTGTCGCCGAACAGCTTCTGGACAGCCTTAGCCAGATCACCGATGGTAGAAGCATCAGACTTCTGGATAAACAGGTCGCCGGGGTTGGCGTGCTGGAAGGCGAACATAACCAGATCTACTGCCTCATCCAGGTTCATCAAGAAGCGAGTCATGTTGGGGTCGGTGATTGTGATGGGGTTACCGGCCTTGATCTGGTCGATGAATAGAGGAATGACGGAGCCGCGGCTGCACATGACGTTGCCGTAACGGGTGCAGCAGATAGTGGTGCCACCACGCTCCGCAGCCACACGGGCGTTGGCGTAAATAACGTGCTCCATCATGGCTTTGGAGATGCCCATAGCGTTGATGGGGTAAGCCGCCTTATCGGTGGACAGGCAGACAACACGCTTAACACCAGCATCAATAGCAGCGTGCAGAACGTTATCCGTACCGATAATGTTGGTCTGAACAGCCTGCATGGGGAAGAACTCGCAGGAAGGAACCTGCTTCAGAGCGGCAGCGTGGAAAATATAGTCAACACCAGGCATGGCATCTTTGATGGACTGGGGGTTGCGGACATCGCCGATATAGAACTTGACCTTCTTAGCGGCCTCCGGATGCTTGGCCTGAAGCTCATGGCGCATATCGTCCTGCTTCTTCTCATCACGGGAGAAGATACGAATCTCTTTCAGGTCAGAATCCAGGAAGTGCTTCAGAACGGTAGAACCAAAAGAACCAGTACCACCAGTAATCATAAGGGTTGCGTTATCAAATGCAGACATATTATTATACTCCTTTTAACATTTTATTTAAAAACGTTGCAAATGCTTCTTTGTAGTTTTCATCATAAAAATATTCATTTGCCGTTTTTAAAGCTTCTTTTTTCATTGCGATCATTTGGTCAGTAGACATCTGAAGAATGCGTCCAAGTGCTGCAACCAAAGTGTTAATATCGTTGTTATCCACCAGAATGCCATTGATACCATCTTTAACATAAACATCTGTCCCTCCCACTTTAGTGCAAATGCTTGGAGTACCAACGCACATAGCTTCCGTAAATTTAGTTGAAACACCTGCTTTTGCATAGCGCTTATCTTCACGCAAAAGCACCGACATGTGAGCATTCGCCACATATTGGAGTACTTTTTCATGATCTATTCTACCTAGGAACTTTACGCCTTTCTCAAATTCAAAAGAATTATGTTCTTTAAATGACTGTTTATCTACACCAATAATTGTAAATTCGATTTTAATTGATTCTGAGTTAATCTCATTTACCGCCTTAATCATTGGTAATAGGAAATCTTTTTGGGCAAGTGTCCCTGCAAAAACAAGCTTCAATGGCTTTTCACTTATCTGCATAGGCTCTGTTCTAAAATCGCCATTTTGATAAATTGGTGGCAATCTAAGAACATTTGCCCCTTGACTGGTATAATGTCTTTCCAGTAATGGACTAATTGCTATGATATTTCCACACTTTGCATCAAGATATTTTTTTCTCATATCTCTTTGCCAACAAATTAGCTTTCCAATGCCTGTATAATCTTTGCTTTCTGCCCACTCTGTAACTTCTACTGCAAAACCTATATGCATTTTCTTGCATAGTTTCAGAATTCTCCAGTACAAAAATATAGATGCCGGATCATAATATATCAAAACATCCGGATGAATTTCCGACAAACTTTTCTTCACTCTCTGCCACATTTGAAATCCGAAAATTTGTTCCACCATCCATTGGGCACTTCTTCTCTTTTTACTTCCTCGATACGCTTTGGAATAGTCCACTTTGAAGCTTCTATCCTGAAGTATTTCTCCCTGAACCGGATATTCACAGCAAAATGAAACGACATTTCCCATTTTTTCTAACAGGCGTGCATTGCGTAATACATGCACCGCTGTTGCTGTATCTTTCTGTCCAATTGCACCAGCATACAGAATTTTCATCTTACGGCTCGCCTCTTTTCACTCTATATTTCGTAATAAAAACACTTATCAAAATGCCAAAAAACAAGACAAAACAATAACGTCCAGTATTAGTTGAATCAGTTATACCAAGCCAGTTAAGCGGTGATCCAATTTGTCCAAACAATGAATTAATATAGATATTAGTCAAATATAGTTCTAGTGATATTCCACCCATTCTTTTAAGTAAGTTCATCCATCTTCTTGATCTAATCTTTTCAAAAACTATAGGCCAGATAAAGACACCTATAATTCCCAAAAGCATATAGTATAGCACATCTAATTTTGTCGGAGCCGTTTTCCACAGAAGCTTTCGAAAAATCCACATCATGAATAATATAAGAAGGCTCTTCATATTATATTTTTGATTACTCTTTATCTTTGGAGCGCAATACTGCCCAATCAAAAAGGCAATGCTACCTGCGGCTATCCCCCCCCCAGTGGCTTTCAAGAGAATAAGCCTTATTACCCGAAAAAGGAGTATCACTAGTCAACACATAATAAGCCACTCCGATTCCTATTGCTACTATCAGCGGGGCTTTTTGATTTATTTGGGACAGTGCGTGTAATAACGGGTATAACATATAAAGCATCAATATCGCCGCCACATACCAAGCTCCTACATGCTTTGTATAGAAGGATACACAAATCAGGTCTAGAATAAAACCAATGAAATCATGGTGAAGGCATAAATCCAATATCGCATAAGCAACAACGGACAATAACAAATATGGAACAACTGTTCTTTTTGCTCTGTTTTTCCAGTATATAACTGCGTCCTTGTTTTTCTCATAAGAAAACCACGAGCCCATTCCTGATAAAAAGAAGAACATATACATTTGAGAGCCAACCAATGTTCCAATTTTCGACAACATCTGAAAAAAACGGCATGTCACTCACTACAATAGTATCTGAAGCATGCGTAATCAGAACGCTAACCGCTGCAATACCCATTAGCTCTGTCCTATATTTACTTAACATGCCATACGTCATTTTTTCCATTTGTATAGCCTTTCCATTTTTATGAATTTCTTTTTTGCCTAGCAATCGTTCTTTTTGCATCAATATCAGGGAAGAAATAGAACAAATACATTCCTTTTGCAAGCTTTACTTTTTCTTTTCTACAAATGTTATAGTAATTCACAAAATTCTTTCGAATTATCGCCTTGGCGTTCTCACCACCATTCAGTTCGTAAGCTTCTTTATAAAGCCTTCTGTAAAACTCCAACGCATAGATAATCATGGCTACTCTTGCTTTATCGTAGTGAAGCTCCGCAAGATCATTAATCAATGCATCGAATTCTCCAAATATGCACATTCTTCCCGGTTTAAAGCTGCTATTTGTATTCCCTGGCCTTGAAATTCGGTAATTATAAAACGGCACATCAAGATATACAAGCTTCTTAATCTTTAAAAATACTTGTCTGCAAAAATGGAAATCCTCATATACCTGTCCCGGTACAAAACGCATTTCTTCAACAAAAGATCTTCTAAATACTTTATTCCACACCAAAAAGCGCAGTTGATTTTTATTAATAAAAATCTCTTCTGTATCTATGACTCTAATATTTTTACTGTCTCCAACTGCTTTTTTTTCATCGCCTTTACATTCATAAAACGAACAAGCCACTATATCAGCTTCATGTTTTTCCAGCTGACTGATCAATGCCTCATACATATTAGGTTCAAGCCAGTCATCCGAATCAACAAAAGCTATATAAGCTCCCTTGGCTCTGTCCATTCCCACATTTCTTGCTGTAGACAGCCCACCATTTTCCTTATGAATGACAACAATACGAGAATCTCTTTGAGCAAACTCATCACAAATATCCTGACTACCATCCGTTGAACCATCATCCACAAGAATAATCTGAAGATTCGTGTATGTTTGGTTTATGATTGATTCTACACATTTCTTTAAATATGATTTCACATTATATACTGGCACGATGATTGACAACAATTTCATTTATTTCTACCTCGCTGTAAGAATTTCTCAATAATTACTCCCTTAACAAATTTAAATTCCTCTGTCCTTCCATATACGATTAACAAGCAAATACTTGCAATCACAACGCTTAGAAAGCCTCTTACCAAAAATTGCAAAATCAAATTATCAATTACCAGCAACCCGCATATTTTATCGCTAAGTATGCAAATTCCGAGCATAACCGCAACATCGATCCACAGCCGAGTTAAATGCTTACTAGTCTTGCATTTGAAAATGTACTTACAGCAAATGATCGGAACTGCGGTACATTCTTTAACAGCATAACAAATAAATGTTCCTAGTAAAACGCCAGCAATTCCTAACGGTTTAACCAGAAGAACAGACACAATCACATTAAGAATGGGAACTATCAGACTTAAATAGCGATCCGGCTCAAAAACACCTGCAGCAGCACGGTAATCTCCATAACAAGCTGAATATCCATAAACGAAATAGTTTAAAACAATAAGTAGGAGAACATAATGCGGTAAAACTGTTTGATCTGTATATAAAAAGCGTAAGAAAGACTCTGCACTACAATATAATCCAGCAGACGTTACTGCATATAATGTAAAATAAACCATCCTTGCACGTTTAAATACAACTTCAGAGCGGCTAGAATCCTCTGTTGCATTTAGATTTCCAAAGCCAGACATGAAGCCTGCGAACACGCTTGCAATTAAGCTCTTCAGCGTATTAGTGATAAATGTATAATTTGAATAATATCCTACAGTCGCAACTCCCAAAAAACCTGACAAGATAAAATTATCTCCACCATTTACTAAATATCCGCCAATCTTATGATATATCAAAGCAAATACCTTTGACTTAATTAACTTTTTTTCCTGAACCGTAATTGATTCATTCTTGTATTTTCTGATATACGGATAATGTTTTTTTACATAGCCATTTAAAGCAATATTTCCACCCAGTGTACAAATTAAATTTGTCGCTGTATATAGCATGAAATCATGTGTCGCATACAATACAATAATTTGTAATATGTTGTAGAGTGTTTTTGAGCCACATGTTATTATTGAAACAATATATGTCTTTTGATCTGCATTAAGGATTGTTTGATTAAATGTAAAAAAATACGTCAAGCAAACATTCAGAACAAATAATAAATATGCCCCAATGAATTGTTCCACTTTAAACCCGGTAAGTGAAGGAATAACAGGAATCATTATACAACTTCCAATTGCGACGATTCCTCCAACTATTATATAGACATTACGATAAAGCGAAACAAGTGCTCCTATTTTTTTTTCATCATGTACAGCTAACGGCCGATACAGTGAGAATACAATTGCCGTACCTATTCCAAGTTCGGAAACTGCCAAGGTTGAAACAATCGTAGTAAACATTGCATTCAACCCATACAAATCATATCCCATTTCGAGAATAAATACTCTTTGGCAGTACATTCCCATAATGACATTTAGCAAATAGGCGACACTACTCCACGCTCCACTTTTTATAACATTATCTGTTCTGCTTCTTGCTTGCTTCATTGCTTTCTCCACTGTGTCATAAAATTATCCAATTCTTTTGTTGGATCTCATAATGGTTATCATCAGCGCGCCACCGTGCTGGCGCTACGACAATCTTGTCATTGTTTTGTGACAAATACTGTGCCCACCAGCTAAATGTACTGTTCGAAATCACAAAATGCTTACAACTACTCATTAATAGCATTTTCTCCCAAAGTGTATCTCTTCCAGATTCATAATACGCAGGCCCATCGACCTCAATATTTCTTTTCACCCAGTCAATGTCATCTGAGAAAAAGAATATCACCGCATTCTTATGCACACTTTTGATATATCGAATTCCACGTCGAAAATATTCTTCATTACATACGCCCAAGTTTTCTTTGTTCTCCTTAGTATAAAAATCTCCACGGCGTACGGTTACACATACGGACTCAGAATTGCAGATTTTATTATATAAATTCGGATTGCTCGTATCATCATTCTTTTGATACATTTTCTTCAATTCGTTTTCTATTGATGAAAAATAGCGATCTGATTCAAAGTACCCATAAATCAGTTTGTTTCTGCTACCAAAATATGTATATCTAAAGTAACGATTATCAAGGCAACAATAAACACCAAAAAACTGTGCAATAAATTTCCCCAAAGGCAGCAAACACTTTAGATAGCGATGATATGTAATATACTTACAGACTGCAAGAACTTTTTCTTGAATTGGCGAACAAACCTGTTCTGTTAAACTTTCTGGTATAGCTTCAATGCAACTATCCAAAAAGCTATTTTCCCAGCCATCTCCTGCTTCTTTATGTCGCAGCTTTACTTCTGACCAATCAATGACAATGGAATCTCCTGTAATAGATTCCATATATTTTGCAAAAGCAAGTTGAAACAATTGGTTTCCCATTCTTCCTTTTACACGCAAGCATATCAAATCATATCACCCCTATCTTCATAATCAAAACTATCTGTAAACTTATCAAGACCAACTACATAGAGAGGTACAAAAATCATCGGATAAGCCACACTTGCTTGAGCAAACGATGTCCAAATATAAAAAAACCAAAATGCAATCATGGGAAGCACACCGTGCATATTCTTTTTACTGTTATAAATCATCCAAACAATCAATATTGAAATAGTAACAATTCCATAAACTGCCAGCGCTCTAGCAAATCCACCACCTGCAGACGCTTCACCTGTCAAACTATAACGACTCACGTATGAGTTAACTACATCATATCCAGCACCAAATGGCTTTCTCATAAAAATCTCAAGACACGCTGTTATCGTTGACACTCTATACATACCTGTACTAGCAGTTAAATCCATCGCGCCAGAAGTCGAAAACATTTTATCCAATACAATCTTCTGCAGAATACTATCAGTACCTCGTGCAAAATAATCCGCCGCAATTCCGATTCCAATCAATCCAGCATATAAATAAATTTTATGCTTTATATCATTATGTTTTTGAAGCAGAACGCACGCAAACATAACAAGAGTGCATACATAGCCTGTTGTTGACATGCATGTCACCAAAGCTATTAATACGATTGTCAATGCCCGCTTCTTCTCTTTTTCGCTCATTTTCAACGAATCATTTGAAAACAACAAAATCCACAAAGTCGAATTTAGCATTATAGAATATTGTGCGGATTCAGAAAAAATCGAATCATTCCGCTGATTAAAAAACCAGTTTTCTGGTAGATACCCATAAAAGAATGATTCATAGCAGGTCATGCCATTTGCATATTGGTATTTTCTACTAATAAGTGACATTATCGTGCTAAAAACATTATAATTTGCAAGAGCCAAGCAAAAAAACACTATTGAAGCCGTAGCAAAAATAACTGTAAATTTCACATATCTTGTTGCAAAGTTTTCCTCATCTACTTTATATGCACACTCAATTAGCAGAAGCGGACAAACGAAATCAAGTAGAGCTGCTAGTCCAATTCCTCCCGAAAGCATACGTGACATCAGTATAGATGCAATTAAACAAATTAGTGCCAGCTTTGTTTGGTTTGAGATTTTCACATATCGTAAAAGAACGCATCCTCCTGCTAATAGAAGTACAATATATTTAACATTCAAAGGGTATGTATTATAATAATACGTTCCGGTCATCATTGCCATAAGATACAAAAAACAAAGCTGAAGTATTTTTCTTATACTGATATATCTCCAATTCTGATGAGTCTCTAAAAAGTTCACAAGTTTGTCCTCTCTTTCTCATCCTTCATCTAAACCTACACTCACCGCTTTAATCAATTTTTCCCATTGACTACAGATTCTTTCTTCACTTAGCAAATCTCTCATCTCAGCAGCATTTCTCCCCATTTTTTCAGCCATTTCCGCATTAGCTGCAATCGAGTCCATTGCTTCCATAAGTTTTTCTTTATTTCCTACTGGGACAAGTAACCCATTTTGACCGTTTTTAATTACCATTCTTGCGCCACCCGGAGGCGAATCTGTACTAATACAAGGTAACCCCATCGCCATGGCTTCCAGCAGCGCATTTGAAAGCCCTTCATAGTCCGAAGACATCACAAACATCGTGGCATCAGAAATTTTTTCATGAACATCATTTCTAAAGCCTTCAAAAATGACTCTATTTTCAATTTCTAATGTTTTAGTCAATTTTTTTAATGTTTCTTCTTGTTCACCTTTTCCATAAATTTCAAGCTTATAGTCATTATATTTCTGACAGAATAACGCAAATGCCTCTAGAAGCAGCGTATAATTTTTTTGTGAATTCAATCTTCCTACGGAAACAATTCTTTTGCTATCCTTTTCTTTACTGTGTTCTGGCAAATTCTTTCTAATTGGGTTTAGGATAATAGAACCTTTTGATTGAATCTTATTATTGAAATAGCTTTTTGCCCCTTCTGTCTGAAAAACTACCGCATTGCATTTTGCACACCCGTATAGCAAATCTCGGATGACTTTCATTTTCTTGCCTGATACTGTTTTCTCCGGGTCATTTCGCTCAGATACAATTACCCGTACTTTTGTTCCAATTGATGCAAGAATTGTATACAAACTCTGATATGTAAAAAAGGAAACAAAAACTGCACCAGGGTTTTTCTTCTCAAATTCGTGTATATATTTTATTTCACCGAGGAAGTCACCACTACGTTTTTTATCTCTATAATAGCGTTTAATCCCGGTATTCAATTCATACGCTTCCTCAACTTTTCGGAGCATAATAAAAGAAACATCATATTCTCTGCCATCTAAATAATTGGCTACAACTGACATAACCCTTTCTGCTCCACCACCGGGTAGTCCGTTCGTAACAAAAAAAACTTTTTTTCATTTGTTCACCTTTTGGCAATTCTTTTCTTCGCCACAATCTGTATTCAAAAACATTTCTATTTCTTGTCTGCGATTAATTTTAAGCTGTCTCTCATCATACAGTGGAGTTTCTTTCAGGCACTTTTCCGCAAAATCTGCTGTTGTCCCGATATAGTGAGCGGGTACACCCCCCCATATTTCTCCAGCCGGAATATTTTTTGTGACCAAGCTTCCCGCACCGATAATGCAATTATCTCCGATTACAACGCCCGGCAAAATCGTACTCCTTGCTCCAATAAAACAATTATTTCCAATGACGATTTTTCCAAATCTAAGTACTTTACTATATCTCTGTTCCTCTCTAAAGACCCATGTTGATCCATCGTGTGTAATAAATGCACAGTCAAAAGAGATTTCCGTATGATTACCTAACCGAATCAACCACGGCTCACTTCCCCATTCTGGCGAACCATTCAATCTACAGTGTTCCCCAAGAGAAACGCCTATCTTTTGAGCATATTTTATTGGATCAGTTTTCTTCAAATACCAATTATATATTCTAGAAAACAAATTAAAAAAGCCGTTTTCTCTCATTAAGCGTTTTCTCCTCCTGCTAAACGTTCCTACCAACTTCACATACTTTATTTTACTCTGATTTTAGCAAATCAGAATAAATTGCCTGATACTTCCTATTTTTTTCCTGCCAAGTATACTTTTTTGCTTTCTTTCGCGCGTTTTTCCCACGTCTTGTTACTTCATCAGGATTAGCAATACATTCAAGAATAGCCTTTTTCAAATTCTCAATGTATTCTTCCTTCGTAGTGCCTTCATAAAGCCACCCAGTATTCTCATCAAATAGAGTTGCTCCGCCAAACTTATTAATGGTAATATATCTACTCCTCCTGATGCTAAAAGATGTAAAACTCTCATTTATACTCCTCGTTAGGCTTATATCAAACCCATAATTTTTAAATCTTTCTCTTAATATATCCTAAAAGTCGGTTAAAAAAAGTAGGCTTTTCCGTCTCAAGCAATGCCAACTCGACAATCTTCTTTGAATTTCTCTGTGCCCAAATATCTAAGCAGAACTCACTTAATGCACCTGCATATCGTCTTTGATCTTCCCGATCTGCACTCGATGCAACAACTTTGTCAATAACTGGGAAAAGCCATGCACAGTATGTGTCGAAATTTTCTTTACTGGAAATAAGCATATTCAGCATATGCGCTGAATTTCCGCCTAATACTTTTTTCGCGCTTTCATCATATGATGAGTCATACTCATGGATGGCTTTTTTCAATCTTTCGATATCTTTGGCATGAATATCTTCGTACCCTTTCAATGAATGAATGTAGTGATTTTCTATTGATTCTACATAACGTCTTGCAGGCGTCGCAAAGATAGAATCTTTTCCATTTTTTTGAAACAATTCCTCAAATTGTTCGCCTGTCAATGCCTTATCAACTGTTTTTGCACCTTTAAACATCGTAAAGTGTCGACGATAGTGTGCCACTCCCATTCTATCCACGTTAAGGTTCTTCCACGCCCAATAAATCGCAGTCAATTCACAGTATGTGCTATTCTTTTCGCTTATATTTTCGCCTTTATTGTCCGGCTGGAATTTGTCCGACAAAGTCTTCAGCCCTGTTCCCACACAAACTGGCATATAAAGACTATCATCAGGCATCTGGTAGTCTTTATGTGTTACCACTATAATTTTATTATTCATCTCCGAATTCCCTCTCAGTCGCTTCCAGTACCGCAGCAATTACCTGATCCATGTCGTAGTATTTGTACTCGCCTAGGCGGCCGCCGAAAATAACCTTCGACTCGGCATCGGCCAGTTTTTTGTACTCGGCGTACAGCGCACTGTTCTTAGCATCGTTGACAGGGTAGTACGGCTCGTCACCGGGCTTCCACTCGCTGCTGTACTCACGACTGATGATGGTCTTTGGTAGGTCGTTGCCGTTCTCGTCCTTGCCGAACTCGAACCACTTGTGCTCGATGATACGGGTCCACGGAGTCTCACGATCCGTGTAGTTGACAGCAGCGTTGCCCTGAAAGCTTGGCTTGTCCAACAGTTCATTTTCAAAACGGACGGAGCGATATTCCAGCGTGCCCAGCTTGTATTCAAAGTAAGCGTCAATGGGGCCGGTATAGACTACTTTGCCTGCCAGAGCGTCCAGTTTCGCCTTGTTCTCTAGGTAATCAGTATTCAGGCGAACTTCGATACCATCCAGCAAATTGGCAATCATCTTGGTGTATCCACCGATTGGAATGCCCTGATATAGTGCATTGAAGTAGTTGTTATCAAAGGTCAAGCGCACGGGCAACCGCTTGATTATGAAAGCTGGCAGATCCTTGCAATCACGGCCCCACTGCTTCTCAGTATAACCCTTAATGAGTTTTTCATAGATGTCACGACCGACGAGGGAAATAGCCTGCTCCTCAAGGTTTTGCGGTTCGTGAGTAATTTCCTTACGCTGTTCCTCGATTTTGGCTGCAGCCTCCTCCGGTGTTACAACCCCCCACATCTTATTGAACGTGTACATGTTGAAAGGCAAGGAGTACAGTTCGCCCTTATAATTCGCCACAGGGCTATTGGTAAAACGGTTGAACTCCGCAAACTGGGTGATGTAGTTCCAGACCTTTTTGTTATTGGTGTGGAAGATGTGCGCACCATATTTATGAACATTAATGCCCTCAACATTCTCAGTGTAGATGTTTCCTGCGATATTAGGGCGCTTATCCACAACAAGAACCGACTTTCCATGTGCTTTGGCCTCATGGGTGAAGATAGCCCCATATAAACCAGAACCAACTATCAAATAATCGTACATCCACTTCACCCCTTCATCTGCTGTGCTGCGATATCAGCATCCACAATTTCCTCGCCGGTTTTATGCTTCAGCTGCTCTTTACTTGCCTCACTCAGACCGTTGTTGATCACGCAGTTCATGTCGCAGGTGCTGCACTTATCCAGATCCTCTTTAGTAACTTTGCCATCGCGGTAATCACGGCAAATCTTCAGCTCATACATGCTGTACGGATGCTTGGTGAAGAGAGCCTTGAACTTGTGAACCAGAACCCAAGTAGCGGGCTTCCAGATGTACTTGTGCATTGCCGGAGAAACAGAACCGATCATCCAGCAGTCACGGTCGCAGCAACGAACTTTTGCACGAACTTTCTCAGCCTCCGGGCTGTTCCACAGCTCATCCCAAGTCTGATTGTTCAAGTTGCCCATGACCTCTTTATCCTTGGTGCCGTTGCAAGGCATAACATCTCCATACGGGTCGATGAAGAAGGTATCAAAACTCATGTCGCAAGGCAGCAGACGCTTCTGGCCGTAGATGTAGTTGATCAGACCATGGTTAAAATATGCACGGAACCACTTCTTCGGGCTATTGCTACGGAGCAGTTCATTGACCAGATTCTCGAAGTTCTTTGCGACCATCGGACGGTCGTGGATGATGTTCTTTGCTTCAACAAAGTAGAAGCTGTTATGCAGAGAAGCCGTAGCAAACTCCATGCCCATCTCATCGGAGATTTTGTACAGAGGCACCAGGTCAGGAGCGTTCTTGTCCTGAACAGTCATACCGAAGCCAACGTCCTTCATACCCATTTCACGCAGCTTCTTCAGTGTGCTATAACCACGCTGGTAGCCGTTCTGCAGACCACGAATCTCGTTGTTGGTCTGCTCCAAGCCCTCAATAGAGATACGAATACCGATCTGAGGGAACTCTTTGCACAGGTCAACGATACGGTCAGTGAAGAAACCGTTTGTGGAAATAACGATACGGTCAGACTTCTTGTACAGTTCACGCACAATATCTTTCAGGTCGGTACGGATGAACGGCTCACCGCCGGTGATGTTTGTGAAGTACATCTTCGGTAGCTTCTTGATGGTCTCGATGCTGATTTCCTCTTCCGGCTTGGAAGGCGCTTTATAACGGTTGCACATGGAGCAACGAGCATTGCAACGATAAGTGACGATGACCGTACCATTTAACTTCTTTTCTTCAGACATGATTAACTCTCCTAACTCTCTCTTTCAAGAATGTTTCGATTTTATTTAAGAACCACTTGGCACATACCGAGAACACAACCGAACCGCAAATGACTGCAACAGCTGTGAAGATATATGCCAGCAGACCGTTTCCAAACAGATGAATGATGTGTAGCTTTTCAAGCACACGATAAATCACCATGTGGCACAGATAAATTTCGAAGCTGATACCGCCGAGGAACTTGGCGACTGGATTGACCATTACTCCCCCCGTTCTACAACCGAGGGTATAGATCAGCGCTGCTACACAGAAGAAAAGCATAGCAATCGTAGCATCACCTACTGCAAAATAGGCAACCGTGGCAATCATCAGAATCACTCCAGCGATAATCTTGTACTTCGATGCAAACTCTGCCAGTTCCTTCCGATAGAGGAAGATTAGGCCACAGGTAATAAAATAAATCGCATCGTAGACTATATTAGTCCTTCCAGCTTTGAAGTAATTAGCGCACAGCCAATTAAATATCAGTGCCACAACTGCTACGCCCCACGCTCTCTTCTTATTTCCAATCAGGAAGCAGAAAAACGGGAACAGCATGTAGAACACAAAAATAACCGCCAGTGTCCAACTCACACCAATGACCGTAATATTCGCATTTGGCAGAAGTCCCTGACATAAAGTCAAATTTGCGAAAACTTCAAACAACGATTCTTTGCTCGGTGAAATCACAAAGTCCAATGCACAAAGCAGTGCAAAGTACGGCCAAATTTTTATGTATCTCTTCTTGTAAAAATCCTCTACGCTGATCTTCTGGTCAACAATTTTCTGGTAATAACCGCAGCACATACCAAAACCGCTGACCATCATAAAAAGAAAAACGAGATTTGTGAATGACGCAAATACGTAATTTATAATCGAAATTGGACTCCAAAAAGTTTACCAAGATTCACCGCATATATCATCAAGACTTGTAAGTCATATTTCAAAGCAAAAAGCGGAATATCTACTTTTTTTCGCCCCGTAAATGGTAAAACTTTTATAGATTCTTTTACAATCGGATTCCGGATATACTTTTTCGTCTCTCTTCTTGCGGAAAAAGGCATCTTAATTATCAGTTCAAAGCAAGACATAACATTTGATCCTGCATAGTCTTTAACAGAAAAATCAAAGCCCCTTTTATTTAAATCATTCACAATGTTACTACGCGCTTTAAGTAATGCAGTTTTATTTTCCACCAGTTCCGCATCTCGTTTTTTCATAAAAGCACCGGATGGACGAATCGTATAGCAATAAAATCCCTTATTCAATGTTCTAATTTTTTGCGCTCGTGAAAAGCACATTGCATTGAACATACTATCTTCATTCAATCGAATTGAAGGATTAAAACGGATTTGATTTTTGTTTAGAAAATCTCTACGATACACATTTCGCCAAACAGCTCCCCATTCAAGTCTTTTCGATATCGCCTCTGTTGAATTCACCCATTCCAAGATGTCCCCAACTGAATATCCAAGATATTTGGGAAGAACAGTTCTTACTGTTTCTTCGACTGAATTAGAAATGTAATTCTTTTGCGGAAAAACTTCTCCTTCTTTCACTACATTTCCATCTTTATCTTCTACAATTTGATAGAATCCCAAAATGGCAACATCTACGCTTGTCGATGTCATGAACGCCTTTATCGTGGAAAAATAATTTTCTTTCACAGTATCGTCGGGATCAATAAATACAATGTAATCACTTGTTGCATTTTCAATTCCTGTATTTCGTGCTGCTGAAACACCACAATTACGTGTGTGAATTATTTTAATCCATGCACCTTTGTACTCAAATTCTATATTGTGATCACAATTGTTCTTATTAAAATATTGGCTTAGAACACCTAACAAAACCGAAAAGCGATCAAAGCGGCAGCAAGGGTGAAAA
>ERZ1643249.3117-NODE-3117-length-14782-cov-5.681945_pt1 | contig 14782 bp, 9 predicted proteins | sample MGYA00579263_ERZ1643249 | MGnify/ENA primary metagenome ERZ1643249 (study PRJEB29033, sample SAMEA4952264) | chicken gut metagenome | biome: Broiler Chicken; feature: Gastrointestinal Tract; material: Caecum | place: Ireland | collected 2018 | study: Broiler...
GAGTGAGGTAAATTAAAAGCGGTAAGAAGAAGTGAAATTATATAGTGAAGTGTTGAAGGTATAAAAACTCCGAAGGGATAACATCCCTCGGAGAGCGCATTTTCCACATTTATCAACAATAATGGAGGTATTATGTATAGTTATATAATAGGAAAAGTAATAGATATAAGTAGTAATAATATAGTACTTGAATGTAATAATATTGGGTATTTAATTTATGTACCCAATCCTTTTAGTTATCAAATAGGTAATGAATATAAAGTATTTGTCTATAATAAAATTGGAGAAGATGAATATAGTTTGTATGGCTTTAAAACTAAAGAAGAATATGAGTTATTTTTGCGCCTTATTAGTGTTAAAGGTTTAGGGGCTAAACTTGCACTTCCTATACTAGCAACAGGTTCTATTGCGGGTATAGTTGATGCAATTGATCGGGAAAATATTTTATATTTAACTAAGTTTCCTAAAATTGGGGATAAATTAGCTCGCCAAATAATTTTGGATTTAAAGGGTAAAATAAATATAGATGTTACAGATGAAATAGAAAATGATGAAACAGAAGATTTAATTGATACACTTGTTGCTTTAGGTTATAAACAAACAGAAATAAAGAAAGTAATTGGTCAAATAGATAGAAGTAATACATTAGAAGAACAAGTAAAAGAAGCATTAAAGTTATTATTAAAGTAGGTGGGATATGAATAAAGGTTTTACATTAGTTGAACTTATGGCAGTATTAGTTTTAATAGTTATTATTGCTACCATTGGCTATGCGGGTATTACTGTTGTTAATAATAATATTGAGAAGAATTTATGGAATACAACTGTTGAAGAAATAGAAACTGGAGCAGTACAATATGGTCAAGATAATTTAAGTAGATTAACGAGTACTTGTAACAATGGAGCTATTTCTAATTGTTTAGAAGTAACTGTAGGCTTTTTAATAGAAAGAAATTATGTTGATACTGATGAATATGAATGTGAAAAAGACAGTAATGGAAATTGTAAAGAAGATAATGATGGAAACGTTATATATACCGATAGAGAAATAATAACCAATAATGTAACAGGAGAAATAGTTAATGATAATATAGTATATATTTATTTAGAAAATAATCGAGTTTATGCTCAATATCAAGAATAGTGCTTGCTATTCTTTTTCTTTGTATGTTAAAATAGATATCGGAGGATTAATTATGGAAAAATATGTGTATTTGTTTAATGAAGGAAACAAAGATATGCGAAATCTTCTAGGAGGTAAGGGAGCAAACCTTGCAGAAATGACTAATATTGGTTTACCTGTTCCTAGAGGATTTACTGTTACAACAGAAGCTTGTAACAAATACTATGATGATGGTAAAGTTCTAGATGATGCCATTGTTGAAGAAATTAAAAGTAATCTAGAAAAATTAGAAAGTATCACTGGTAAAAAATTTGGTGATTTAGAAAATCCCCTTTTAGTAAGTGTTAGAAGTGGTGCTAGAGCAAGTATGCCAGGAATGATGGATACTGTACTTAATCTTGGTCTAAATGATGAAATAGCTGCATCTTTTGCAAGCAAGATTAATAACAAAAGATTTGTATATGATTCATACAGAAGATTTATTCAAATGTTTGCTGATGTAGTTAAAGGTTATTCAAAGAGCAAATTTGAAGAAATTATTGATGAAGTAAAGACTGAAAAAGGTGTTAAAGATGATATTGAACTTGATGAGAGTGATATGGTTTTATTAACAGATAAATTTAAGAGCGCTTACAAGGAATTTGCAGGGGAAGATTTCCCACAAGAACCATTTACGCAATTAATTGAAGCTGTTAAAGCAGTATTTAGAAGTTGGAATAATGAAAGAGCTATATATTATAGAAGAATAAATGATATTCCTGGATCATGGGGAACTGCTGTAAATGTTCAAGAAATGGTTTATGGTAATAGTGGCAATACTTCTGGTACAGGTGTAGCCTTCACCAGAAATCCTGCAACTGGAGAAAAGAAATTATTCGGGGAATACCTAATCAATGCGCAAGGTGAAGATGTTGTTGCAGGTATTCGTACGCCTTCAGAAATTGATACTCTAAAAGAAGTTATGCCTGAAGTGTATGATGAATTTGTGCGTATTGCTAATTTGCTTGAAGATCACTACTCTGATATGCAAGATATGGAATTTACAATTGAAAATGGTAAATTATTCATACTTCAAACTAGAAATGGTAAAAGAACAGCTAATGCTGCAGTAAAAATTGCCGTTGATCTTGTGAGTGAAGGTAAAATCAGCAAAGAAGATGCCGTATTAATGGTTGATCCAAAGAGTTTGGATGCATTACTTCATCCAACATTTACGGATAGTGCTATTAAAAATGGGGAAGTTATTGGTAAAGGTCTTGCAGCTTCTCCCGGAGCTGGAACTGGTAAAATTTACTTTAATGCATCAGATGTAATCGAAGCTCACAAAAATAAAGAAGATGCTATTTTGGTTAGACTTGAAACATCTCCAGAAGATATTGAAGGAATGAATTCAAGTAAAGGTGTACTAACTATTCGTGGTGGAATGACTTCACACGCTGCCGTTGTTGCTCGTGGTATGGGTATTTGCTGTGTATCTGGAGTTGGCTCATTTAGTATAAATGAAGAAGCTAAAACTCTAACTACTGATAGTGGCAAAGTATATCATGAAGGCGATTATATTTCCATTGATGGTTCAACTGGTTTGGTTTATGATGGTAAACTTGAAATGAAGGAAGCATCAATTAGTGGAGACTTTGAAACATTTATGTCTTGGGCCGATGAAGCAAGAGATTTGCGTATTCGTACTAATGCTGATACTCCAAAAGATGCTATTCAAGCTCGTAAGTTTGGTGCTGAAGGAATTGGCTTATGTCGTACAGAACATATGTTTTTTGAGAAAGACAGAATATTTAATTTTAGAAAAATGATTTGTGCAACAACTCTTGAAGAAAGAAAAGCTGCCCTAGATAAAATACTTCCATATCAAAGAAAAGACTTTGAAGGATTATATGAAGCAATGGCTCCATACAGTGTAGTTATTAGATATCTAGATCCACCTCTACATGAATTCTTACCAAAGACTGATGCGGAAATTAAAGAACTTGCTGAAGATTTAGGTAAGAGTGTAGATGACCTTCATAAAGTTATTGATTCACTTAAAGAATTCAATCCAATGATGGGTCACCGTGGTTGTCGTTTAGCTATAACTTATCCAGAAATAGCTGAAATGCAAACTAGAGCAGTTATTGAAGCGGCAATTAATGTTGGTAAGAAAGGTATTAAAGTAAAACCAGAAATTATGATTCCTTTAGTTGGAGAAGTAAAAGAACTAGAATATGTTAAAGATATAGTTGTTCGTGTTGCTGATGAAGTAATAAAAGAAAATAATGCTGATTTAGAATATGAAGTTGGAACAATGATTGAAATTCCAAGAGCAGCATTACTTGCTGATAAAATTGCTAGTGTTGCAGACTTCTTTAGCTTCGGTACAAACGACTTAACGCAAATGACTTATGGTTTTTCTAGAGATGATGCCGGAAAATTCTTGGATGCTTATTATGAAAAAGGTATTTTTGAATTTGACCCATTTGCAAAAGTTGATACTGAAGGTGTTGGACTTTTAATGGATTTGGCTAGTGAAAAAGGAAGAAGCGTTAATAAGGAATTAAGTTTAGGTATTTGTGGGGAACATGGTGGAGATCCATCAAGTATTGCATTCTGTGATAAATTAGGATTTAATTATGTATCTTGTTCACCATTTAGAGTACCAATTGCTAGACTTGCAGCAGCACAAGCAGCAATCAGAAGAAAAAGAGAAAATTAGTAAAATGAGTTTCGTTGAAACTCATTTTTCTTTTAAATAATAGGAAAGTCACACTTTTTTAATAAAATATTTGAAAATCCATTGACAATATCATGGATATATGATAAAGTTTAATTGAGTGGTGCCTAGGAAACTTTTGAAGCCCTAGGTCATTTTTTATTTAAGGGGGAAATATGAAGCAATATAAAACAGATGAAGAATTATTAAATTATCTAGAAGCCAAAAATGTTACTGTTAAAAATAGAAAATTTGCTTTGAAAAAATTAGAAAAATATACTTATTATTCTATAGTTAATAGTTATAAGTATAATTTTAAAGATGCTAATAATGATTATTTTCCTAATGTTACTTTTGAAGAAATATATGCTTTATATGAATTTGATAAAAACTTGAAATTGATAATGTTAAAATATGCTTTAGAGGTTGAATCTTTTATTAAATCTTTAATATCAAATCATATTTCTAATGTATATGGCATAAATGCTTATTTAAATGTTAATAACTTAGACAATAAAGCCAACTTGGCGGTTAGAAAAAGATTAATTGATAAAATAAATGAGGATATTAATCATAACTATGGTATTCATCTTGCAATTACTCATTATATAGATAATTATGGTTTTGTTCCGCCGTTTGTTTTAACTAAAATATTAACATTTGGAGTTATTAGTAGTTATTATGGGTTGTTAGAACAAAGTGATAGGCAAATAATTGCAAAGAGATTTAAAATATCAGATGTATTGTTAAAACAAATTTTGAAGTGCTTAACCAATATCAGAAATATTTGTGCTCATAATGATCGTTTATTTTGCTATCGAGATAAATATACTTTGAAATTTAAAGAGATTGATTCTAATTATACACCAAAGGATAATCTTACGAATTTGTACATGATGATTAGAGCAATGCAAATACTTTTAGAAAAAAGGCAGTATAACAGTTTAGTAAAAGCTGTAGAAAAAGAAATAAATAAGTTAAATAATAAGTTGAATTCTATAAATATTAATAATATTTTAAGAATTATGGGTTATCCTAATGTATGAATTTAAATGTTTGTAATATAATATTATTGAGTTGTGCTTAGAAAACTTTAGAAGCTCTAAGTCATTCAAAACCTAGTTTTCACAACTAGGTTTTTATATTATAATTTATTTAAATTATATATATAATTATCTTTTAAACAAAGCGGTGTATAAACAGCATTCTGAAATCAAAAAAGGTTTTGAAAGATTATTTTTCTTATGTTTTGAACGATTGAACGATTTATTGAACGATTGAACGATTTATAGTGCAAAAGTTAAAAATATGTAGTATAATATACATATAAAGAGGTGAAGATAAATATGCAAGAAAATGAAAATGTAGAATTCAAGGAAATGTTTACTGAAAATATTTATAAAGAAATTGTAGCATTTCTAAATACTTGTGGAGGTACTATTTATATTGGATATAATGATGCTGGAGATTTAGTGGGATTAAACGATGCTAAAAAGATAGAAGAACATATTTCTGTTGGTATTACGCAAAAAATTTCACCGGATTGTTCGGTATTTGTTACAATAGATAATAATTCTATAAATGGTTTAGATTATATTGTTATAAATGTTAGTAAAGGCATAAGTGTATACTCATTAAAGGACAAAGGAATACTTAAAGGAACATACATAAGAAATGGTTCTTGTTCTATTCCGGCATCTGAAGAAACTGTTAAACAAATGATTATTAAAAATAGCAATTTAACTTTTGAAACATCTGTTTCAATTAATCAAGATTTGACATTTAATTACATTAAGGAATCATTTGATGAAGTGGGCATTGATGTAAGTAATAAAAATATTATGAAAAACCTGTCTATGTTAGATAAGCAAGATAAGTACACTAATTTAGCACTATTATTATCTGATCAAAATCCTTATACCTTAAAAATAGCTACATATGAATCGGTAGCCAAAAGTAATTTTTTAGATAGAAAAGAATTTAGTGGTTCTCTTTTAGAAATATATGATAAAACCCTAGATTATTTAAAACTTAATTCAGCCACCTATGGATTAATTGATGGTACAATAAGAAAAGACATTGAAGAATATCCAGAATTTATAATAAGAGAAATTTTACTTAATTCTTTAATTCACCGAGATTATTCAACTCTTACATCAAATATTATAAATATTTATAAAAATGATTCTATTGAATTTATTAGTTATGGATCACTTTATGGTAATATTACTATTGCTGATGCTCTAGCAGGTTTATCTACTTCTAGAAACCCTCATTTGCAATCAATATTTATGAGATTAAAAAGAGTTGAAGCTATTGGTAGTGGTTTAAGAAGAGTAAGTTCTTATTATAAAACTAGAAACTTAGAACTTATTATTGAAGCTTTGCCATCATCATTTGTTGTTAGGCTTCCAAGAATTACTATGGATAACATACTTACCGAAGGTGATGATAAAATAATTTTAGAATATTTGAACAAAACCCACGAAATTACTAGAAAAAAAGCTGAAGAATTAATTGGCAAAGAAAAAACAACTACAGCCAATTTGTTAAATAAAATGTTAGACAATAAAATAATAAAGAAGGTCGGAAATGGGCCTAATACAAAATATATACTTTAAACAACTCTGAGTTAGAGTTGTTTTTCTTAATCTTTTTTGCTATAATATCTAACCGATGTGTATGAATTGGGAAGAAAAAGGAGCACTGGGAGTTAGGTATTTACTAAAATATATTGAAAATCCCAATAGTGCTTATCTAGATGTTGTTAAAGATAATATAAATGAAATTAAATTTTTTAGTTATTTAATGCTTTTTTGTAATAATATGGATGAGTTATATACCTCAATTCCAGAACTATTATTAAAAGATATTTTTGAGTGTGCTCCAATTAAATATATAAATTATGTAAATGGATGCAAACAAAGTAAAATATATGAATATGGTTCTGGGTTTTATTCTAATCATCATGGTTTATATCACAGTAGACTTAGATTAATTCGTAATGCTTTAGCGCATGGTGATTTTACTATTGATGGTAATATTATAAATATCTGTGATGGCTCTTTTAAATGTCATTTTGATTTAAAATGGTTTTTCTCTTTGGCTTCTATTAGTCTATCTAATAATAAAACAACTATCCAAAAAGATATAATAGATTATAGTGTAATTGGAACAGTTGATTATACAAACTATCAAACTAACGATTTATTAGATTTGTTTAATCAAGGCAAATTATCCATTTTAAAATTTACATGTGTTGCAAGTAGTAGTAAAGATGTTGAAAATAAACTAAATATAACTGATTTAAGTTTCGATTGTTTAATGACTGTTTATTTAAATGTTTTAACAGAAAAATTAAAACAAGGCTACTTTCTAAAAGATGCCATTAAAATATTGCATCAAGCATTTAAAGGTATTTTAAAAGTAGAAATAATACCTATTAATAGTAAAAGTTTAAATAATCCATATTTTAATAATCTGCCAATTAATGAAGCAATTAACTATTTAATAAATGAATTAGGAAGAAATTCTAGAATTACTAAAAATACCATAGATGTTAAAACTATCGATTCTTTATTGGATAAATTAATAAATAATGAAAATATTCCCTTATCTTTAGAGTATGAATTACCAGACTTATTAGAATACTTAACTAGAGTATATTCTTATATTCTATTTGCTATAATTTATAAAGGACATAATCCTGGCATAATGGCAGAAGAAGTGTTTAAGGAATATGCCAGTAATATTACTTTAGGATTTAAACATGCCAAAAATGTTTGGTTAGAATATATAAAAAGAATAACTAAAGGAATAAATATATTAAAAGAAAAAAATATGCTTAATGAATTAGTGATATTTGAAGAAAGGCTAAGGTTATATCAAAACAAATTAGCAATTCTAGAAGAAGATGATATTTATGCTTTACTTTTTAGTAATATTCGTAATGCTTTAACTCATGATTTTGTAACACTTAGTGATGGTTTTATAAAAATAGAAGCAAGGGAATCATCAGTGGATATACCTAAAATAAATAGTAAAACCAAAGAAGTAGAGTATAGTACTTTTAAAAGTAATAGTCAAACTATGGAATTAATAACAGATATTGATACTTTTTTAAGTATAATTGATAGATTATATGAATTAGAAGGATTAAAAGTAAGTGTAAATATATCTAAATACCGTAAAAGAAAGAATTATTTACAAAATATTCCTTGATTTAGAAAAAATACTATTATATAATTTATTTTGTAGATAGGAGAATCAAAATGGATTGGTTAAGCATTAGAGAATTATTAATTGATACTTTTAAATTAGTGATAGTTGTTTTTATAATCCTTTTTTTAATGATATATGTTGTATCAGTTACCCAAGTTGTGGGTAGTTCTATGAAATCTACTTTAAATGATGGTGATGTTTTAATATTAAGTAAAGCTAGTTACCGTATTTTTGATGTAAAAAGAGGGGACATTATATCACTAGATTATGAAGATACTAAATATTTAATTAAAAGAGTTATAGGATTACCTGGAGATGATGTAGATATAATTGATAATCAACTTTATATAAATGGCGAAGTATACAAAGAAGATTATTTAGATGATAATCTTAATTATGATGATTTTTCTTTGCAAGATTTAGGATATGCAACAATTCCTGAAGATTACTATTTAGTTTTAGGGGATAATCGTGAAGATTCTATAGATAGTAGGGAAATTGGTTTAATTAGTAAAGATGAAATAAATGGTAAAATAGTCTTAAGAATATGGCCAATAAATAAAATTAGTATTTTTTAGAAAAATATTGTCTAATCTCTCATAAAATATTATGGGAGGTTTTAATTTGTGTCGAATTTTGTTGAAATATGTTGATTATATGAGAGTTTTGTGGTATATTAAAGTCAGCTAGAAAGGGAGGTTATTATGGATAAGAGAAAAGTTATAATTTTAGCTATTGTATTATTCCTATTCATTGGACTTGGAACATTTGTGTTCGCACAAAATGGTTCTGATGAAAACGGAAATGGCCAAAGAAATAATACAATTGAAGCACCAGATAATAATGGTGTAGATAATGGCCAAGATGGATCCTCAGGAGAACCTGCAGGAAATCAAGAAGGGGAAGGAGGACAAGACGGACAAAACACTGGTGGTACAGGTGAAGAACCAGGTGAAGAACCAGCTGGACCAGGGACACCAGAAACACCTGCAACAGATGGAACTGTTTCAGCACCTGGAACAGAAGGTGGCGAATCTACAACTCCAAGTACACCAGAAACACCTGATACACCTGTTGATAACACTAGAGCAGAATTATTAGCAGCACTAAAAGCTATTCAAGAAAAAATAGATAAGGCTGATGCTAAAGGTGATATTGATTCTGCTAGAACTGATAGAACTGAAGATTTAGTTGCTGCAGTTGAAAAATTAAATGATCCCGAATTAAATGAATTACTTGCAGAAATTAATAAAGTATTAGATGATACAACTAATCCAGTGCTATTAGTAAATGGCGAAGAAGTTGAAACTGGTTCAACAATTTATGTAAATGAAGATGCTCAAATGAGCGTAGATGAAGATAATCTATTAACATTTACATCAAATGGTAATGATAGAACAGATAATGTTCTTGCTGGTAGTTGGACTGCTGAAAATGATGGTCCATATAATATTGTAGTAACTGATAAAGCATTTAATCAAACTACTTATACTATAGTTGTTGATAGAACTAATCCTACAATTAGTGTTGATAACGCTCATCATTTTGGAAAAGATGAAGAAGCTATAGTAGATGTTGAAGATTCTATCCTTGATAGAGTAGTAGTTAATAATCAAGATACTAAAGAAAGCTTTACTTTATATGATGAAGATGGCGATGGTGTTATAACTGTTGATTTATCTGAATATGGAGATGCTACATATCATATTTATACTTATGATAAAGCTCAAAATGAACAAGATTATTGGGTAGCAGTAGATACTACTGATGCTGAAATTAGTTTTGTTGAAACAGATAAGGAAGATAATGTTTTAACAGATTTAACTAATGAAGATGTAACAATTAAAGTGTTTGATAAGTTCTTAACAGATGTTACAGTTACATATCCAAATGGTGAAACAATAACATATACTTATGCTAATAAGAACGATGAATACTATGAAAGTGATTCTGGTAATGAAAACAGAACATTTAGATTAGATGTTGAAGAAGAAGGAACATATGTAGTTACTGCTGGAGATAAAGTTGGTAATGTTACAGATGCAATAGAAATTACAATTGATAAAATCATTGATATGAGACATTTATATACATTAAACTCAACTTATGTAAATGATTCTACATGGAATGGAGATAATTATTATAAAGTAATAGGTGATGGACAAACATTAACAGTTGAATTAGTATTTAACGAAGAAATAGTTGGTACACCACAAATTGCTATTGGCACTAGCCAAGATTATGAAGACATGGTATGCTATGAACCTAGTTGGGCAAAAGTAAAATGTAATGCTACTATAACAATAGATGGTGAAAATCAAGGTTTAGTAGATGGTAAAGAAATACCAATAAGTATTAAAAATGTTCAAGATAAAGCCGGAAATACTACAACATATACAATTGATCACATTAAAACAACTAGTGATTATGGTAAAGTTGTATATGATAATACGCCTATAAAATATAATGCTGTTACAGCTTATGTAAATGATGGTGCAGAAGGCGAATATATTGAAGAAGAAAATGCTATTAAGTTTTATGCAACTTATGGTGATAGAATAATCGCTTATATTACAACTGCTGAAAAATTAGCAGAAATGCCAGTATTTACGCTTACATATGGTGAAAATGAAATTGTTTTAACAGGTGATGATGTTAATATTTATGATACAAATCATGAAACATATAAATATCGTTATCAAGTAGTATATACTGTTCCTGAAGACTTTGAAAAAATTGAAGCAGAAGCAGTATTGACAGTAACAAATGTAGTTGATGGAGCTGGAAATGATACTATAAATCATGATGGTAAAAGAGAAGAACTTACAGTAACTAATCCATATAGAGTTTATATAGATACTATTGCTCCAGAAATAGAATTATATAGAAACAATGATACAACAAGCACTAATTTAGTAACTGGATTAGATGAATACAATAGATTTAATTTCTATGTTGGTGTTAAAGCAAACGACACTTATGGTATTTCAAACATTACAGTTAATGATGAAGAATATGATAACAACTCATTTGGTGTTAGCAACGATGTTAAAGATTATGTTGTTGTTGCAGCTGATAAAGCCGGTAACAAAACAGAAATTCAATTTACAATCGATACTAAATATCCTATAGTAGAAATTAATGGTACACAATATCAAAAAACAATAAATAACATTCGTGTTGATGAAGCAAATATTAAAATTATAGAAGATAATATTTCATCATTAATTGTTACAAAAGATGGTCAAAAGTTATCTGACTATGATTCTACAACAACCAAATTCACTTTAAGAGAAGAAGGACTTTATACTATTGAGGTTAAAGATAATAATAAAAATGGTAACAAAACAACTGTAGAATTCTATGTTGGAAAATACGATACTGAAATCGTTTTTGATATACCAGATAGTTTCACTTATGATGCTAATAGTGTTGAAGGTGAAATAACTGCTAAACTAGTTAATAAAATAACTGGTGAAACAATTAAAGAAAATTTAGAACTTACATATTTTGAAGGAAATATGTATGGCGTTAATAGATTGGAAAGTGCTCCAACAGATGCTGGAACCTATACTGTATCTGCATATTTCTATGAAGATGCAGATAACAAAACAGCTCATGCAACTGCTGTATTTGAAATTGAAATGGCAGATACAAGCATAGTATTAAGCGAACCATCTTCATATGTTTATGATGGTAACGCTAAGGAATTTACAGCAAATGTTATTGATGAACATGGGAACCCCGTAGAAGAAAATATTAGTGTAAAATATTATAAAGACGGTTATACACCAAATAATGCATTGACAGAAGCACCAGTAAATGCCGGAAATTATATAGTTGCAGCATATTATGCTGAATCAAACAACTATAATGCTTCTCATGTACAAAAAGCATTTGAAATTGAAAAAGCTTTAACTGAAATCAAATTTACTATTCCTGATAATATTTTCTATGATGGAGAACCTGTAGATGATATTGAAATTAGTGTAGTTGCTAATGGAAAAGAAATAGCTAATTCTGAAACAAGTAAGGGATTTTGGATTAATTACTATAATGGTCCTACTGCTAATTCAAATAATTTAATTGGTACAGAAGCTCCAACAAATGCAGGAAATTACTGGATAGCAGTAAATTATGTTGATTCAACAGGAAATTATACTAATGCTTGGGATGACGCAGAATTTACAATTGTTGCTGATACAACAAAACCAGATGTAGGAGATTTGGAAAACAATGACATTTATTTTGGAAATATTCCATATTATATGACAGATGAAAACGGTATTGATTATGTATATTATGATTTTAGTCACAATTATACAAGTTGTAGTCAATTAATTAATGCATATAATCAAGGTGTTATTGATCGTAGTGATGTAGGTGGTTTAAAAGCTTATCCTGAAAACGGTGCGGGAGTTTATGATGTATCATGGCTTCCAAGTGATAAGATTACAGGTGTTAGTTTCTGTGCTGTAGACAAAGCTGGAAATGATACCTTTGTTGGTGGCATTACAATTTATAAAAATGCTAATGCTACTACTGTAGTAGAAGCTATTAATAATGGTGGAAATATTACTATTCCATCTAATGTAGCTCCTATAACAATTTCTGGAAATAGTTTATCAATACCAGCCAATACATATATTAATGGTAATAATCTTCTTACCATTATAGATACACTTAATATAGCTAATGATTATATAACTATCAGCTATACAAACATTACTGGTGGAATTAATATTACTGGTAATTATAGTAGTTTAGAAAATTCAGTAATTAGTGGAGCAATTGATATTGGATAAAAGAGCGAAAGCTCTTTTTTTTATTATTAAATTATGCTATAATCTTTATGTAGTAAGGATGTGTATTTATGGCTTATATTAAATTTAAAGAACTAACTAAATATTTTGATTTTAAAGATGAAATATTAGAAGAGGATTTACCGGATTATACTAAAGAATATGTTGAGGCAAATGAACATATTGTTATGGGTTATAAGAATAGTAAAGATTATGTAGTATTTACGGATAAGAAGATGATTTTATTTGATAGAGATACTTTAGCGGTATACTATAAAAAAATACATATAATACCATATATGTCTATATCTACTAGTGCTATTAATTTTAAACCTGGTAAAGTTGAAATATTATTTAGTTTAGATAGTGGTTATCAATTACATATTAATTTTATTGATATGAATCATGATAAAAAAGAAAATATCAAGAAAGTATATAAGATTATGATGAAGACAAAGATTTAAATTTGTCTTTTTTTGTCAAGTGAATGTAGTTTTATTGACATTTAATTATTAATAATGTATGATTAGAATAGAGAGGAGATTGAATATGAAAAAAATTAAAGGATTATTAGTATTAGCGGTAAGTTTAATGCTTATCGGAGTAACAGGTGTATCAGCCAAAACTTATGATATGGAAACTGACATGAATGCATCTGAATTTGATTTAACAGAAGACACAGTAATTAATGGTAATGGACATACTATTACTGGAAGATTCAATATTAATACTGAAGATATTAGTGTTGTAATTAATGATGTTACTATTGATGTTAATGCTCCCGATAATACTGAATATATTGGTATTTCTCTAGGAGCTATTGGTACAAATTTAGAACTAAATAATGTTACAATAATTAATTACACTAAATCTGGTATTTATGCAGATCAATTTGCTAGTTTAGTAGTAAATAATTCAGTATTTGATGGATCTAGAACTCCAGAAATTGGTGAAGGCTCTGGTGATGAAGCAGAATTAGTTAAAAGAAGCGCTGCTGGAATCGATATAAATATTGGAAATAGTGCCAAAAAAGAATTTTCAATTGATAAAATTGAAATAACTAATTCAACTTTTAGAAATGTACTTGCTAGTGAATCAAACACTACTGGTGGAGGAATTAAAGTTAAAATTAAAAATAACACTTATTTAACTAGTATGTGTGATGTGGTTATTACAAATAATACATTTACTGATAATGTTCGCGATTTAGTAGTTGGTACTGACTCTGGTGCTGGTTCTACTACTCAAGCCCAAACTGGAGATATCACATTTAAATTATTTGGAAATAGTGCTATGAAAATAGTTAATAATTCATCTAGTGAAGCTGAAGAAGCAAACAGAACTGAAGTTATTGATTCTAAATATTTAGTTGAATTAAATTACTATGAAGGAGTACATAATACATTAACTGAAGATGAAAGCGGAATTGTTGTAGATGCAACAGATGAAAACTTTGATCTTGAAGATGCACTTGCTAATATATCAGCAAATGATGAAGTAGAAAACTTAGTTATAGATTATGGAAAATATACTATAACTATCAATAAAGAAGACATTAAAGAGGATTTGGCAAATACACTTACAGATTTAAGTTTAGTTGTTAGTGAAGATACAACAACTGATGCTTTACTTGAATATATTTCTGAAGATAACGCATTCATTAAAACTACTGTAAGTGGAGAGTTACCAGCAAATGTTGTTACTCTAAGCTTAAATTTAAGTAAATATGCTAATCAAAATGTTAATTTATATTATTTTAATCCTGATAATAATGAATTAGAATTTGTTAGTGTTGTTACATTTGATGTTAATGGTAATGCTAATATTGCTTTAGAACATTATTCTGAATATGTATTAAGCTTAAACGATTTAACAAATCAAGATGTGGTTGAAGAACCTGATGCGCCTATTGATAACCCAAGCACTAGTGATAAT
>ERZ1643249.3118-NODE-3118-length-14777-cov-15.396142_pt1 | contig 14777 bp, 10 predicted proteins | sample MGYA00579263_ERZ1643249 | MGnify/ENA primary metagenome ERZ1643249 (study PRJEB29033, sample SAMEA4952264) | chicken gut metagenome | biome: Broiler Chicken; feature: Gastrointestinal Tract; material: Caecum | place: Ireland | collected 2018 | study: Broiler...
GAAGCTTCAGGAGGAAAAGAAAAATGCGAATAAAACAGATTGACGGCCTCCGTTTTTGGGCCTGCATGGTTATTCTCGCAGACCACTGCCGCGTCCTGGGTCTGCGTTATCAGGGAGGGATCATGGTTTCGCTGTTTTTTGTACTCAGCGGTTTTTTTATTGCGAAACCGCTGAAACAGGACGGGGAGGAACAGTTCCTGTCTTTAAAGGGATGGAGAAGTTTCTATCTCATGCGTATCGTCCGCATTGTTCCCATGCACTGGTTTGCCCTTATTCTTGTATCTGTGCTCTTTAAAGATTCTTTTACCGGAACACGACTTTTCCGGCTTATGTTTTTTATGGAAGGCTGGAGACATCTGTGGTTCCTGACTCATGAGATGCTCTGTTACCTCATCATACCGGTGGTGATGCTGGCGGCTGCCCTTCTGAAACGACATCTGAAGGTCAAGAATATCTGGCTTAGCGCAGGTTTTCTGGTATTTTCTGTAATACTGCATATTTATTTATACAAAATTACCTCTTTCCGTCTGCTGAACCAGCCCTTCCGTTTCGATCTGTTCGTGCTGGGTATTTCTTTTGGTTATCTGTGTAAGAGCGGAATCCTGAAGATGATCCAGAGGCGGAGTATAAGCCTGACGGCAGATTTTGTCGGTGTGCTGCTTATTCTGTCGGTGTATTTTACCACGGGTCATGTGCTTGCTTATCTGAATCCGTCACTGAGCGGGTATCAGATTGGCTGGGAGAGACCGTGGTTATGCGGTTTCCTTTGCGGAATCATGATTCTGCTGCTCATATACAATCCAAAAGGACTTGTATCCCGTTTCTTTTCCCTCCCATGGTTTGTGCGGCTGGGTCAGGCCAGTTACGGGATATACATTCTCCACTACTATTATTTCATGATGGATCCGTGGCCTTTTGTGTCATATCTGCGGAATTTTATAGCAGACGTACTGGTCAGCTGCTGCATAGCGGTAGTCTTTTTTGAATGGATTGAGGAGCCCCTCTACCGGAATGTGAAGAAGCTGATCGGGGGTTCATCCGGCAAAAAGAACCGCCCCGGTATTGATATGGAACGGAGGATCTATTGATATGAGAGACAGACTGCACACTGCCAGAAACTTTTTGCATACACATCGGAAACAAACAGAGCGCTGGGCCATATGTCTGCTGTTTTTCATACTGCTGTTCTTTTTGCACCGGAATATGAGCCTGAACCTCAGTGACGATGCAATTTTCAGCCAGGAACTGGAAAAGGAGACTTTGCTGCAGCATATTTCTCATCTTTATTTCAAGACGAACGGGAAGATTTTTACAGATACCATGGCTGCAATCTTTACTTACCTGCCTTCATTCGTATGGAAAACAGTAGACATTGGCGTGCTGTTCCTGATCGTTCTGTGTGCGGATAGATTATTTATTACATCACGCAATATTATTTTAAGCTGTTTTTCCATTCTTCTTTTGGACTTTAACTATCTCACTTCGGCAGGATACGTGGCGAGCAGTGTAAACTATACCTGGTGTACTGCAGCGCTGCTGGTTTCTCTGCTGCCTTTGAAATACGCGTCCCGATTTGAGAAGAAACCCCTGCTGCTTCTGGCCTGCTGGCTGGCGGGTTTATATGCGGGCAACCAGGAGCAGGCCGGAGCTATTGTCATCACAGTTTATACTCTTTTCATCGCGGCTTCCCTGGTAAAGAAAATGAAGATCCACAGATATATCTGGATCCAGTACGTGATAACCATAGGCAGCATGATTCTTCTGCTTACTGCGCCGGGACATACCAACAAGGCAACCAGCTTTAATATTTTTTTCATTCCGGATTATCTTGCCCTTGATTTCTTCGAGAAAATAATCCGTGGCTTCACCTCCACAGCGGCTGTGATCCTTACAGGCCAGACAGTCCTCTGGCCGCTCTTTTGCTTTCTTCTGGTGCTGACTGTATGGTCGAAAAAAAGAGAACTGTCTGTTCGACTGGTCTCACTGATCCCTCTCGCTGTAAGTCTGGTGTGTGGAAAGCAGCAGTATCTGCCGATGAATATACAGGAAAAATTTTCCTATTATACTCCGTGGAGTTTTCAGATGCCCGATTACAGGTATATAGACGCTTATACCTATACGAACTGGAAGTCCTATGTACCTTTGGCTCTGGCGCTTTTCATACTGGGGCTGGTGTTGTTGGAAGTCCTATGGAGTTTCGGCAGAGATTCAAAGGGAATTATTTTTTTGCTGATCTTTGGAGCAGGTTTCTGCAGCAGGATTATTATGGGCTTCTCCCCCACTCTTTACGGATCCAGCTACAGAACCTTTGTGTTCCTGTGCCTTGCTTTAGGGTTTTGCATTGCTATTTTGCTGGATAAACTGCTGCTGGAGGCGGATCGGTTAAAAACCGTGCTGGGATTTGCCGTAACCATCCTGTATGTTGTCTCCGCTTACAGTGATTCATTAAAAAATATCAGATAAGGAGATTCTGATGGAAAAAAAAGAGAAAAAGCAGATAAAATCATTCTGCGTTCTGCTGGAATGTCTAGGTATAGCTGTCCTCAGCATTCTGGTCTGTGTGCTTCTATATAAAGATGTTTCCAGAGTAGAAGCTTTCCGGAGCGAAGAAGCAGAGATTTCTGTCGCGGAAGGGTTCCGTTTTCAGTTGGATTATGTGAAGGATAATGGAAAAGATATATCTATACAGGGACGAGCCTATATGGAGGGAGAAGAGACCGATTTTTTCAACTGCGCCCTTGTACTGAAAATGGCTGACAGCGAGAATTATTACCGGATTCCGACCTCCCTCCGTATAAACACAGACGCAGAAGCGGGATACGATAACACTCCCTTTGATTATGACCATAACAGCTTTTTCGCCCGGGTGGAAAAGTCCAAGATACCATCCGGCAATTATGAGATATACGTGGAATTTGGCACCTATACGGAGCCTGTTTTATATGCCACAAATCGTACAGTAGAGATATAGAGGTCAAAGTGTGAGGAAACATAACGTACTGTCGCGCCCGCGTCCCTTGCAATCCGATCTGTTCCATCTGTGGAATTGTTGTCATGGACATAGACAGTAGCTTTCGGCAAAGTTTTTCCCTTACTTTACAGGGAAAGACGTTGATAATATATAAGAAATTAGTATAATTATATCAAACGATGATATGAAAGTAAGGGTAGCAGCCTTAGAGGATGTCGTTCTTGAGATAACTGTGATTTGAGAGTTAAAAGCGAGAAAAGTGCTTATTTCTCTGAAAAACCGGGATGTATGCAATTCATTTCTGCGTTTTAGACTGCAAGAGTGGACAAGTGGATAAATGGAAAGATTTGATAAAATAGTCATAGGTGCAGGTCTTTATGGATTGTATTCGGCTTTATCCTGCGCGAAGAGAGGACAGAATGTCATAGTCCTTGAATGCGATCCGACGCCTTTTAGCAGAGCTACATATATTAATCAGGCGAGGGTACACCAGGGATATCATTATCCCCGGTCCATTTCTACTGCCATGAAATCAGCAGGATATTTTGAGAGGTTTAACAAAGACTTTGCTTTTTGTATAAATAAAGAGTTCGATCAGATTTATGCGACCTCAAGTGAATATTCCTGGTCCAATGGAAAGCAATTTAAGGATTTCTGTAAGGCGGCCAATATTCCATGTGAAGAGCTGCATCCGGGGAATTATTTCAAAAACGGTATGTGTGATGGTGTATTCAGGACCAGAGAATACACCTATGACGCTATGATATTAAAAGACTATTATCTGGAGGAACTGGCTAAATTTCCAAACTCTGTCCGGATTAAATATGGGGTAGATATCACTGGGATAAAAAAGGATACGGATATCTATATCATCAATGCAGCCGATGGAACATCCTACGGTTCAGGTTTTGTATTGAATGCCACTTATGCAGGAACGAATCAGATTCTCAACATGGCAGGATTCGCAAAGTTCGGAATCAAGTATGAACTTTGCGAGATCATTCTATGCAATGTAAACGACAGGCTTAAGGATATTGGTTTTACTGTCATGGATGGACCGTTTTTCTCCATCATGCCGTTTGGAAAGACCGGATATCATTCCTTGACATCAGTAACCTTCACACCTCATACAACAAGCTATGATGAAGTGCCTGTATTTGACTGTCAGAAAAAGAGCGGAGGCCATTGCTCAACTTTTCGTCTCGGAAATTGCAATGACTGTCCTGCGAAGCCTGTTACAGCTTTCCCGTATATGGCACATCTGGCAAGAAAATATATGCTTGACGACTATGGATTTAAATATGAAAAATCACTTTTTTCAATGAAGCCGGTTCTGATGAGCTCGGAAATAGATGATTCAAGACCAACCGTGATCAGAAAATATTCTGAAAGACCTACATTTGTAAGTGTGCTTTCGGGTAAAATAAATACCGTTTACGATTTAGATGAGGTGCTCGGTGATGACGAATAAAGAGAAGAGTTTTGCCTCTGTTGTAATCTATGTGCATAACGCAGAGAAAAGAATAGAAAACTATTTAAAGACAATTATAGAGGTCATGGAGGGAAATTTCGAACATTCAGAGGTCATTTGTGTGAATGACTCGTCTGATGATAATTCCCTTGCGCTCATAAAGAAAACTAGCGAAATCGCGTCGACTACCAGTGTTTCTGTAGTGAACATGAGCTATTTCCACGGACTGGAGCTGTCCATGAATGCCGGACTGGATTTGTCCATTGGCGATTTCGTTTTTGAATTTGACAACACATATCTGGATTTTGATCCGGCAGTGATCATGGATATTTACAGAAGATTGCTGCAGGGATTTGACATTGTCAGCGCATCTGCCGACCGCAGGGAGAAGTTCACATCAAAGCTGTTTTACAAGGCTTTTGACAGATATTCAGATCTCTCCTGTAAAATGTCTACGGAGAGCTTCAGGGTACTCAGCAGACGTGTGCTTAACCGAATTGATTCAATGAATAAGACCATTCCGTACAGGAAGGCGGTATATGCAAACTGTGGCCTGAAAACCGACAATATCAGATACCAGGTAGTTGATCAGATATCCCGGATCACAGATAAAAAGGAGAGGACCTTCCGATCCCATCTGGCTGTTGATTCGCTTATCCTCTTTACTGAGATGAGCTACAGCTTCGCAAAGCTCATGACAGTCCTCATGATGTGCATGTCAATATTTATGATTGCATATTCCATTATCATCTATGCTACATCAAACCCGGTAGCAGGATGGACAACAACCATTCTCTTCCTGTCCGTAGCTTTTTTCGGATTATTTGGAATACTCACTATCGTGATCAAATACCTTCAGCTTCTGATTGATCTGGTATTCAAGAGAAAACAGTACAGTTTTGAAAGTATAGAAAAGCTGACAAAGTAGGAAGGGGAAAGATATGACAACGGCTTTAGTAGGTTATACAGGCTTCGTAGGAAGCAATATTTATGCTTCTGGCGAAATTGATGCGGCCTATAACTCAAAAAATATAGAGGAGGCCTATGGTACTGATCCGGATCTGCTGATATATGCGGGTCTCAGGGCGGAGAAATACCTGGCAAATAATGCTCCGGATAAGGACATGGAGCTTATCCTTCAGGCAGAAGAGAATATTACAAAGATTAATCCAAAGAGACTGGTGCTTATTTCCACAATAGATGTATTTAAGGTTCCTAAAGATGTGGATGAGAATTCTGCTATAGACACGGAAAATCTCCATCCATATGGCTATAACAGATATCAGCTGGAACTGTGGGTAAGAGAAAATTATCCGGATGCTCTGATCATAAGACTGCCCGGACTTTTCGGAAAAAATATAAAGAAAAATTTCATATATGACTTCATTCATGTGATTCCATTCATGCTGAAGGACGTTAAGTTTGAAGAACTTGCCGCGAAGGACACTGAACTTAAGAAATATTATCAGCTGCAGGATAATGGTTTTTATAAGGTTAATGTATCTGATGATGACAGGGAAATCCTTAAGGAAAGATTCAGAAGTTTGGGCTTCTCAGCGCTTAACTTTACAGACAGCAGGAGCGTATATCAGTTCTATAATCTGGCCGGATTATGGGAGGATATCCAGACGGCGTTGAAGGCCGGAATCAAGCTGTGGCATCCTGCTACAGAACCAGTGTCAGCCAGTGAGGTATATGAATATCTGACAGGTGAAAATTTTGTTAATGAACTTGATGGAGTGCCCGCTGATTATGATTATAAGACGGTATATGCAGAAACTTTTGGCGGGTCAGAGGGTTATATCTGCAAAAAAACAGATGTCCTTGAAGAGATAAAGAAATTTATAGAATCTATGTCGTAGGACGGAAAAAGGTGGATTAAAATTCAATGATAGCAAAGTTAAAGACATTATCTGCAAATAAAAGGCTGATTATAATGATCAAACTGGTTTTCTGCGCGTTGATCATAGCCTGGTTCTGTAATTGCGTTTACATAAACGGCTTTGATAATTACTACAGCTATATGGATTATAATTATCATAATTATTTTACGGATTCGACAACAGCTGCAGGAGTTCAGCAGGTAGATCAGATTTTTATATCTAAAGGGAATATATTGTCTAATCTAACTTTGTATTTCAATGAAGTGCCGGATTCGGAACTTTCAATCTCAATTGCGGATAAAAACGGCAGCGTTTTATGTTCCAGGACAATTATTGTATCAGATTATGATTCAGAATCATGGAATACGATTTCCATGGAATACAACGGAATAGAGAGAAACGAGGAATATCATATTATTTTGGAGGGCGACGACCTTTCCTATATTGTTCTCAATACCGGAAATGTGTTTACAAAAACATTTGGAGAATGTAGTCTGGATGGAACCGCTGCACCATATACATTGGCAGCAGGCGTGACAGAGACTTATCGGTATATGATGCTCGGTTACGGTCTTCAGCTTGTGATCTCACTATTATTTACTGCCGTCCTTGCTGTGGCTTTATGTTATACCATTCTTAACATGGAAAAAATATACGCCAGTTTTATCAACACGGAGAAAAAAAGCGGCTTACTTTACGCACTTTATTTTTCAGTATATACAGTGCTTTTATTTAATCCTGTTGATACGATCCGTACGAAAGCAGTGGAATTCGCAAGAGTGATCGGAGTAAGCATCAATGCCGGAATAGATGCTGCGAAAAGAACCAGCAATTTCAATCACTGGTTTATTTATTTCGCAATTGCGTTCACACTCTTTTTCCTGCTTGCAAATTATTTAAAGAGCCAGGAGTTTGAAGAAGAGGACCAGAAGATTGTTAATCTCCTGGACAATATCATCATTCTGGCAAACCTTATTCTCGGATTGCGCTGTATAACATACTTTGCTAATGAGGCGGCGGAAACCGATATTTTCTATTACTCTGATTTTATCATCATGGCGATAATGCTTCTTGTATTCGCCTACATTAAGTTTGACATAAAGACGAAAATCACCGCAGAAAAATTTGAAGCAATTATTATTACTGTATGGATGATCGCTCTGCCGGCTTCAATGGTAATGACTCATGATTGGGTGCTTGGCCGCGTTTTTATGGGTCTTCAGGTGATTACTTCAATTCTTGCTGTCGTATTGATCAGATTTTTAAAAATCGACTGGAACTCTGATAAGGCAGGCAGGATCATAAATACTTTTGTCCTTACATTCTCTCTGATCCCGTTCTGCACTTCATTATACATTGAGTTTATTGTCTGGCTGAACCAGAAAGGATATTTTGTCACACATCTGAGACGTTACTATTCCATAGCAATCATTTTAGGGATTATTTTTTCTGGTATGCTTGCGTGGATATGTGTTAAAAAGAACAAATCGATAAAACACTGGAAAACATTCACATATCCAGCGATAATATTTGGATTCGCCTGTTTATGGCAGCAAATTGGGATTTCTGTGGAACAGTCTGTGGATATACTTGAAACGCCAAATTTCAGCATTTTGATAAGCGATTTCCTGAATTTTGGAAAAATACCGATCATAGAACACTATGGCGGTCACATGATGACCGGCGTATGGGAAGCGCTCGTATATGCATTGTTAAACAATGATTTTGCAGGAGCTGCTTTTACGCCTTATTCAGGCTATGCAGCCGCAGCTATAGCTGTTCTTTTCTTTCTGCTTGTTAAATATATCTGGGATGAAGATGCGGCGCTTCTTGTTGTGCTGTTTTTCCCGTTCTATAGTTCGATAAGCTATTGGGGCCTGGGCATTTTGACGGCTCTTGCAGCGATGGCATATGTAAAGAAGAATACTTATGTCAGGGCAGGTCTGTTCTGGCTGGCATGCATCTGGTGCGCTTTATACAGGCTGGATCTGGGTTTTGCCTTTATTTTTGCCTGTATATCAGCATTGGCTGTTTATATGGTTTTTAATAAAAATCTGAACGCACTGAAGCAGCTGGCAGTTACTCTCGGAATCTGGGGTGTGATCGGTCTTGGCCTCTGGTGCGGTGTATGTCTGGCAAAAGACATAAATCCCATCAATCGTTTACTGGAATTTTTATATATCAGCCTTTCAAACCAGAATTGGGCACATACAGATATCGGGGATATCAGCCTGACCAGATTTGGCTTTATATATATTTTACTGCCATTTATGTCCGTGATCGCGTTGCTGTACCTGGTATTTTCAAAAAAAATAAAGAAAGAACTTGGAAATGCAAAGTGGGTCATGATCATGATCCTTGGATTTTCATATCTGTATAATTTCTCGCGAGGCCTGGTCAGACATTCACTTGCAGAGGATTTACTGATGGTCTGCTTATGGACAGGCCCCATTTTCCTCTCGACGTTTCTTGCAACAATAAAGAAGAACTGGAAACTGTTTATGCCGGCGTTTACTGTGTGTATTCTCCTGTTTACTCTGTTCCAGAGCGACAACAACTTTACGGAAAATTCCATAGCAGATAGTGCCGTAGCGCATGTGGGAGATTATACAAAAGCATGGACACTGGGACGCTTCGCAGAGGAAGAGTTTCCAGAGGGTGAAATCCGCAGGACATATTGGACTCAGATCCGGGATGATCAGGAAGTGATCAAGCGTGTTGAATGGACAGAAGATCTGAAGAAGACCGTACAGAACTATCAGGTTGTAATAGATGGTTTGCTTGAGGATGATGAGACCTTTGTAGACTTTATAAATAAGACATTTCTCTATCCTTTGCTTGGCAGAGAAAATCCGGCGTATGTTTCACAGTCGCCGATGCAGCTGTCCGGTGAGTTTGCTCAGGAAGAATTTGTGAAGGAAATAGATGGCGTACCGATCGTGCTGATGCCTTATGCTGATGAAAACTTCAGAAACTCGGCTGCTTTGGATGGAGTCTCTAATTCATACAGGTATTATAAGGTTGCGGAATATATCTATCAGAATTATGTGCCGCTTTGCACATATGAAGATCAGTATGCAGTCTGGTGCCTTCCGGATCGCTATGATGAATTAGCCGCTAAAGTGGAACAGTTGAAGGCTTCGGGAACAGATATAACGAACGACATCGCAGCGGCTGATAATATCAGGTTTAAATCTGTGGAACTTGTCGGCAATACGGATGAATCTTTGGATCTGAATTTCACCGGTACAGATCCTGCTATTTCAGAACTGCAGAATGTTATAGATACGACTGACTTTATAGATAAAAATATGTCTGTCGCGGTTGAGTATGAAACTGACGTCATGGGACAGATGCAGATTTTTTATACAACTGATCCGGGTGAGAGTTATAATAGTGATAAGGTTGTAACATATGATGCACAGACAAATTCGGGAGTAGCATACTTCAAAATTCCAATAACAGAATATACCAAGATCAGATTCGATATTCCCGAGGGTTCCTCCGTGAAGATTAAATCCTTTAAAGTTGGCGTCTGCAATTGTAATCTGGCTGAATATGGGTATGACGGACCATACCTTCAGGAAGACGGCAAGAGCTATTCATATCTGCCCTATCTGCATTCTTATGATCTGGATAAACTGCCCCAGATCTGGGCTGAGGGGGATTCAGAGGACAGCGCAGACAATAACGTGCTTGCTGACCTGAACTATAAAAATGGTTTATATCATTACAGTATAGATGACTCTGCAAAAGGCGCGGATGGAAATTATCTGAAGGTTCATCTGACATATAATGGCAATGATCTGGATGGTAAAATCAAATCAGACGATGAGACCGTAGATGCGACCATCAGGGTTGGAAAATATGTCGACGGCGTATTTGAAACAAAGTATTACTATACATTTACCGTCGAAGAGGGAACACACGATTATATGTTCCGTGTAAGCAGTGACTATTACTGGTACATCGGCGAGACTGATTCCGTGCAGTTAGAATGTGAGGGACAGCTGTTAGATGTAAACATGCAGATTTTAGAAGGAGACTGACATATGCAGCTATCAATATCCAACATAGGCTGGACAGCTGAGAATGACCGGCAGGTCTATGGATTAATGAAAAAATATGGATTCCAGGGGCTTGAGATAGCCCCTACGAGAATTTTTCCGGAGACGCCATATACCAGGAATGCTGAAGCGGAAGAATGGAGTAAGAGACTGAGAGATGATCATGGCTTCTGTATTCCGTCAATGCAGTCAATCTGGTATGGCAGACAGGAGAATATCTTTGGCGCCGATGAAGAACGGAAGGCGTTACTGGATTATACAAGGAAGGCGATTGATTTTGCTGCGGCAATCGGGTGCAGGAATCTTGTTTTCGGGTGTCCGAGAAACAGAAATATGCCAGAAGGCGCTGACGAGAGCATAGCCATAGCATTCTTTAAAGAACTGGGGGATTACGCTTACAGTAAGGGTACTGTGATTGGCATGGAGCCAAATCCGCCTATCTATAACACCAATTATATTAACGATACGGAGTCTGCCTTTGATTTGATCAAAAAGGTGGATTCCAAAGGTTTCCTTTTGAATCTGGATCTGGGGACCATAATCCAAAATGAAGAAAATGTGGGTGAGCTGGTCGGAAAAATTCCTCTGATCAGTCATGTCCATATCAGTGAACCAGGGCTTAAACCCATAGAGGAAAGAGCAATTCATTCAGAACTTAAAGGTCTTTTGGAAAAAGAAGGCTATGATAGATTCGTTTCCATTGAAATGGGAAGAATAAATGATATCGGCATTTTGGAGGCTATAATGGCCTATGTGAGGAGGACATTTGAATAATGGGCAACAAAACTGATATTCTGATTCGGAAAGGACAACATAAAAAAATCAGCAAAGCGACATGGATATTTTGTTTTGAGATACTGCTTCTGATACTTATCTGTGTAATACATTCACTTGGCGCCGGATATTATGCCGATTTTTATCCTATCAACGGTACTTTTCAAAATTTTAACCCCGTCAGGAGATTATTGTCCGGTCAGATTCCTTACAAAGATTTTCAGGACTACCTTGGAATGGGACATTTATATATCGGATCTGTTTTTACGGCTTTGTATGGCGGTGATTATCAGGGATCATTGCAGGCTTTTTCGTTTCTGACATTTGGCGGGCTTGCAGCATTAGCGCTTATGGTTTCAATGGCGGTAGTGAAACGGAAGGAAGTCGCCGGTGCAATAACTAACATAATTCTTATTATTTTTCTGGTAGAGCCACTGTTTTACAAAAATGCCATTTCCGGTACGGATGAAATACTGGAAGCGCTGGAATACGCTCTGGGGCCGGGTAATTCTGCGCGATTTATTCGTGGAATGATATTGCCAATAGCATGTTTTCTCATATTCATTGGCTGCTTTTTTTTCAAAAGATTTCTTTTGGCAAAGTTTCGGAAACACAAAGAGCTGTTCTTATATATTGGAGTTGGAATTGTCGCCGGTTTTTCGTTTGTGTGGAGTAATGATTACGGCGTAAGCTGTTGGCTCTGCTTATTGCTCATGTCATTTTGGCTCGCAGAATGCCGGGAGCGAAAATTCCTGAATTCAATCATAGCTATGGCAACAGCCACAGGGAGTTCATTAATATCTCTTTTTATTACGGTCGAGATATTCACTTTAGGACACTTCAGGCAGTGGTTTTCTGCTACATTTGAGATAAGCGGATATCAGTCCTGGTACTTTAATTCAAACAAAAGCTATTATTTATACGACGTAGATTTTTCATACATAATGCTGATACAGGCGGGACTGGCTATTGTTTATCTGGTCAGGCTGTTTAAGGCAAAGGGGACAATAGCTGCCTGCAGAAGATATGGAATTCTTGCTTTTGCTAATATGGTCTGCTTTTGCGCGGTTAATGAGTATAAGGTATTAAGCGGTGGAACTGCCAGAGAAGTCGCTCTTTCGGTATTATTCCTGAATATAGTAATAGAGACGGGACTACTTATTGTCGGCTCTGTAAATCAAAAAAAAGTAGTCCGGACTCTGATGACGGCTTCTTTGATTCTGGGACTTGCCTGGGTAGTTGCAACAGCTAAAGATGAGTTTGTCATTTATTTTATGACGGACAAAGAAGGAGTGTATGTAGAGGAACTGGGAGGAAATCTGACAGCCCTTGGTAATGACTTAATCGAAACTGATTTATTTCTGGATGGTGAAGAATTTTTTGCCACATATGCTTCGGCTCAGGAAGTTGTGAATGGGTCATTCCAGCCATCCGGTATTGATTATATCATTCATGTACTTGGTGATGAACAGCGTGAAAGTTATCTTGAAGCATTTGTAAATGGAGACTTCAAATATGCAGCGACAATAAGAGAAGACTATGTCGACTGGGAAAGTTGGACTAAAATGGCAAACTGGTTCCTTTACAGGAAATTATTTCAGGATTGGCATCCAGTATATGGAAATACATATGAATTATATTGGGCAAGAAACGACGAAGGTGATGTGAACAGTATAAATACCGGATTTACGTTGTCGGTGGTTGATATTGACGAGTCTACGAAGAAGATTGTTGTACAATGTGAAACCCTGGTCAACGGAACGGCAGATGTATATATAGATTACTCTGTTGATAAGAAGAAAAACAAAAGTGCTATGTTCAATATTCAGCGCATGTTAAAAGTTGAAAATACCGGGACTGTATATGCCAGTGGCGGCTCTTATTACGAATCAAATTTTTTACGCTCAGAATCTGCGGAATATATTCCGGTGTCTGTTGTTAACGGATATGGAGAAGTGACATTAACATCTAATCCTGCAAAAAGCACGAGCCTGTCACTTAATCAGGCGCAGTGCGACTGCATTTACACAGTCATGTCAGATTATCTTGTTTTACAGGAAATTCAGCCGGGAGAAAATTATTTTTCGGTTCCCAATATTGAAAAAAATGCCAATGCTGTAAATGGGATAACCGCTGTTAAATTTGGAGAAAAAGAGTACGTCGTCAAAGAGACGGAGACTACAAAAAAGGAGATCCGGATATATGTCGATCAACCAGTTGAAAGTAATGATAGTCTTGAGAATATTCTTTTCTTACAAAGATAAATGAAATATCGTATAAAGGATTTAATCAGATGATTTATGAAAGACAACCTGGCGTACCGAAGTTTGAGTGCTTTGAGTATGCTGAGAAAGCAAAAGAATATGTGGTTCTGATCCCGATCATTAATGAGGGAGACCGCATTGCAAAAGAGCTGGCCAGGGCTAAGAAGCATAATGTTTCAAGCTATGCGGATATAGTAATCTGTGATGGCGGGTCAAAGGATGGATGCACGGGAGAGAGTAAACTCAGAGCTCTTGACGTGAATACCCTGCTTGTGAAGCAGGATGCCGGGAAACAGGGCGCACAGCTTCGTATGGGCATCTGGTGGGCCCTGGAGAGAGGTTATAAGGGCATTATAACTATCGACGGAAATAATAAGGACAGCATAGAGGATGTGCCTCGCTTTATAGAAAAACTGAAAGAAGGTTACGATCTGATCCAGGGCTCACGCTTTGTAAAAGGCGGCAAGGCAGTTAATACTCCTTTTATCAGGACTGTTTCCGTAAGACTGATACATGCGCCGATTATTTCTTTGACGGCACATCAGAAGTTTACCGATACCACTAATGCCTACAGGGCATATTCCAGAAGATATCTTATGGATGAGCGTGTACAGCCTCTGAGAGACATTTTCATGACCTATGAGCTTCTGGCTTATCTTTCTGTCAGGGCAACTCAGATTGGTATGAAGGCCTGCGAAATCCCGGTGACCAGGGCGTACCCGAAGACCGGAAAAACACCAACCAAAATCAGCTTCTTTAAGGGAAATTCAGAGCTTATGAGCATTCTGCTGAAAAATGCCAGAGGAGCCTATAATCCTAAGTAAAGAGGATGACAAGCCCCTGTTTATTGACGCTGCAAACGAGAGCGTGAAGGTTACCAATAATAAGATATGCCGTTTTGAGAAATTCAGAGTGGCAGTACTGAAAGTAGAGGCACTTTAATAAGCCCCGCCAGAACCGGGCTTTGGGAAACATATTCTTTTATACCCACAGGGCATGATGTCTATTTAAGCGGTTAGCTTAAGGCAGAGTTGACGGTATGCCGGAGATGCTTTTTGTCAGCCGGTAATAGCAGAACTGTACTTTTTCCTTTACATTAGTGTTTCCTTCTCTCTATTTCCCACTTTTTCTCCCTGACAAAATGGCCAGAGCTGTCCTGTATGAAAACAATACTTTTTTCGAAAAGAGAAATTTTATAAAAAATGGGAGTTGATATAACTCAAATGAGTTATGTCGGCTCCCATTTAGTTGTATATTCGGAAATATTATTAAAATATAGAACATTATAATTTAACCTGAATTATTCACTGTTGTAGGATAAAATTGGCTACAAGCCGCATAGTTACT
>ERZ1643249.3119-NODE-3119-length-14776-cov-14.676109_pt1 | contig 14776 bp, 17 predicted proteins | sample MGYA00579263_ERZ1643249 | MGnify/ENA primary metagenome ERZ1643249 (study PRJEB29033, sample SAMEA4952264) | chicken gut metagenome | biome: Broiler Chicken; feature: Gastrointestinal Tract; material: Caecum | place: Ireland | collected 2018 | study: Broiler...
CTTTAAAAGTGCAGATATTCGGAAATTTTATTAGAAAATATTGTTATGCATCTTTGTATTGTCCAAAACATCCTGAAAAGATAAAGTCTGGCATTAATTTTATTAGTCTTGAATTAAACAAAAAAGATTATCTTTTAGGCTTATTCGAACTTATGCGTTCTGAAGAAGAACATTTTATTAATGTTCAGCATGTATTTTTTAAACATTTGAATTTACCTTATGATAAATCGATTGTAGATGATATTGATGAAGATTATGAATCTATGCCACCTACTCCTGAAGAAATAAAATTTGATAAGATGTGGGATGAATATTTTGAGCAAAAAAGAAATCTAGCCCAAAAAAGACTTGATTTATTTAAGAAAAAATATCCAAAATTATATAATGAATATGAAAAACAGCATTATAGCCGTTTACAAAACTATAATGGTTTAGAAAATGATATTATTGAAATTTCTGGATTAATAAATGATTTATCATTAGATTTCACATTTATTCCCTATTATTTATGTGGATTTAATTTACCTTTGTATAATATACCATATTGTTTTTGCAGTTCTGATGTTATAAGTATTTTAGCAATTGAATTTAAAGAGTTTGTATCAGATAAACGCCATGTAATTAAACAATGTAAAAATTGTGGAAGGTATTTTATTCCAGAAAATTTAAGAGATATTAAATATTGTAATAATATTTTTAAAGATAACAAGACTTGTAAAGAATTAGGAAAACAAATAAGTTATAAAAAATCATTAAAAGATGATGAATTACTTAATATGTATAGGAAAAGGTATCTTTCTTTGGCTAGTTCTGTTTCTCATTATGGTACTAAAAAAGCAATTGAAAAGTTTGAGAATTATAAAAAAGAGGGAGCTGTTATGAAAAAGAAATATTTGGATAAGGAAATTAGTGGGAAAGAATTTGAAGAGTGGATTGAAAATACAAAATAATAAATTTAATTGTTTTGGGGGAAATATAATGAATAGAACTTTAATTTTTGATTTAGATGGAACATTATGGGACACAACTGAACAAGTCACAATAGTTTGGAATAATGTAGCAAAAAAATATAATATAGATATAGAAAATTTTTCTATTAACAGTATTATGGGACTAACTACTTCTGAAATTATATCGGAATTATTTGATAATAATAGTGAAATAGGTAGGTCATTTATAAATGAATGTCAGAAATCAGAAAATGAATATTTATCTATGTATGGTGGAAATATATATATTAATACTATCTCTACTATAAAAAAACTAGCTAAAAAATTTGATTTGTATATTGTAAGCAATTGCCAAGATGGATATATTCAATCTTTTTTAAATTTCTATGATTTAAAAGATTATTTTAAAGATTATGAATGTTCTGGTAAGACAAATCTTGCAAAAGTGGATAATCTCAAACTACTTATGAAAAGAAATAATATAGACCATTCTATTTATATAGGCGATACTGAAAAAGATTACTGCTCTGCTATTAATTCAAATAATAAATTCATATGGGCTACTTATGGTTTTGGAATATGCAAAAATTATGATTATTCTATAAATGATATTTCAGAATTATTGACCATTTTGCAAAATAAAAACCTAACCTGACATAGCAATCAAAAATTGCAATCTAGGTACCAAAGAGCCTTGTCTACGACAATAAAAAAGTGATATTTATTAATAATATTATCACTTTTTCTATTTTCTTATTTTTTATTTAAAAATTCCAGACAATATTCAAAAAATTCAGCATGACTATCCGAAAATCTTTTATCTTTAATTAACTTTTTTATTTCTTCTATCGATGCCCATTTTACATCTTCCACTTCTTCTTTTTGCATTACTACATTATTAATGTCAACATCAGCTTTTAAATAATATAAATCCACAAAATCATCTTCTGTTTTTATTGTTTTAAATAATATTATTTCTTTGTCTGTCAAATCTAATCCTAATTCTTCTTTTATTTCTGTAAAAATTCCTTGCTTACTAGTTTCTCCAGATACTGGATGTCCGCCTGTTGTAGACCACTTTCCATCTTTTTTTAAAACTCTTTTTTGTATTAAAAATTCTCCTTCATCATTTTGAATCCATACTACTACTGTAATATAATATCTCCCCTTTGGTACTTTCTCTCCTTTAAAAATTGTCTCGCCAGTAATTTTTCTATTTTCATCATATAAATCTCTTTTTTCCATTTTTCTTACTTTTCTCCCTTTTTATCAACTAATTAAATCAAAATAATTTTTAGCAAAAGTATTTAGATTGTACTTCTCACTCCATTTATCATTAGGCAAATTTCTTTCTTCATATTTTTTACTTATTATCACTTCTTGTATTCTGTTTTTTAATTCCACTGCTGATTTATCAAATATCAGTGCATTATTATTTCCATCTGCTATTTCTTTAAAAGTAGGTATATTATTTAGTATAGTAGGTATACCTAGAGATAAAGATTCTAGTGCCGAATATCCAAAACTTTCTGATCTGCTTGGTAACACTGTTAAATCAGCAATTTTATATGCTTCTGACATTTTATCGAATCTAATTATTTTTATATCTAAATTCTTATTTTTTGCCTTATCTTGTAGTTCTTGAACAAATTTAATGTATTGCTTATCCAAGCCAGTAAATACAATTTCTATTTTATCTTTTATCTCATTTCCTAATAAAGCACAAGCTTCAATAACAAGCATTGGTTGCTTTTGCATAGGCTCTAATCTACTTGGTACAAGTATTCTTATTTTTTTTCTATTCAAATTATATTTTTCAATAATATTTTCTTTACTATTTTTAGTATATAACCTATTTATATCTATAGCATGTGGAATATATTTTATGCTACAATCTGTTAATTTTTCATATTCTTTAGCATAATATTTTGATGGTGCTACAAATGTGGTAAATTTATTGTTTTTGTATTTTTTCATTAATTCTAGCATTTTAATAAATGATTTTTTACCCCAAGCTAATTCATATTCAAATGGATTTGTATGTATTGTAAATATTCTATTTTTTTCTTTCCATGCTTGTAAAAAAAGTTGCGAATTCAAATGAATGCAGTCATATTTTGAAACATCAATTTTGTTTTCTATTTTTTTAGCCAATTCATTATATGATTCTTCAGTTTCAAAATTGCCAAATGTATCTTGTATTATATATTCATCCGCTTCTCCTTGCATTTCAAACAAATTTATATTTATATAATTTATATTTCTTTCCTTATGGTTTTCTCCCGAAAACATATATACATCTATTTCATTTCCTAACATTTTTAAGGATTCGCCTAAATCCATTACAAATCTTTCAGTTCCTCCAATTGACTTACCTGATATTGCCCAAGGATTTATTATTGCTATTTTCACTTTTATCCACCTCTCTATTTTCAATACACTGATTCTGAAGCATTTCGCCTGAAACTTTTATTTTTTCTTTAAACTCACTATTATTTTTCTTTTCAATTCCATATCCCTTTTCAATAATATTAATATAGTTTTCCTGAGAATGTACTTCAGAATATTTATAAGCCCTTTCACTCATTTCTGCATATTCATCAATAGATATATCCATCTTATGTGCCTTCTCGCCTTTGGAAATAACATAACCAATATTATTATAAGATACTGTTTCTGAAAAATCTATCACATCTGAAATTATTACAGGTTTACCTCTTACTAGTCCATCAATTAATGAATTCGGAACATCTTTAACTATTCTTTTTTGTGGTACAAAAGCAACAAAATCTGAATTGTCAAACAAATTAATTAATGTATCAGTATTATTATGAATATCTAATAGACTTACTCTATCCCAAACACCTAATTTTTTAGCCATTTGTTCAAATGCTTGTGTATCATTATCTCTTAAAGGAATTGTTAATGAAAAGTTAGTATTTTCTTTTAGTAGTTGTAAAAGGTATTCTAAACCTCTTTCTCTAATTGCATCTCCTTCTTTATTATTCCAACTAGCAAAAAGTATATTTACATTTGATGGGTTAAATTCTTTATTACTTTTTTTCCTTGGTATTTTAGATGGAGTTGGTGTTACCATAATTTTATTTTCTTGAATACCATATTGTATTAATATTTCTTTGTGTTTTTCTAATTCTACAAATACTCTTTTTAAATTCTTATATTTTTTTAAATGTTCTGCATATTTCTTGTTAGGTCTTCTATACATAGATACAAATAAAGGATTATCTGAAGAATTAAATAATATTCTTTTCCATACACTTGGTTCTTCTTCAAATACATGAACAGTATCTTTTGAATTTTTCTTTACCTCTTTAATTGCCTTTAAAAAATATATAAATGGACGATATACATAAATATTATCCTGTTTATCTTGTTCTTGTAATGGCTTTTGTCCCATAAATCTAGTTGCAGATATTATTTTACCATTATTTCTTTTTGAAATCAATTCCATCTGATTTGAAACTGCTTCTTTATATCTTACAAAGAAATCATTGATTATAATCATATTTTCCTCCAGTTATACAATTTTTTTATCAAAAAATCTTTCTAATACTTCATTTATATATTTATCATTGTTAAAATATTTATCTACTATTGTATATCTTCCATTTCTTGGTTTCAAATTTCTAGTACATCTCTGTATAATATCTTTATTAATTCCATAACTATATTGTTTGTCTAAAACTTTCAGTTTATAAATTGAATTTATTATTTCATCTACTTGCCTTCCTTGTGCTATTGACATTATAATAATTCCTAAAGATACTGATATACCATGAGGTATGTCAATCATACTTTCTAATTCTTTAGCAAATATATGCTCTGATCCACTTTCTGGTCTTCCTGTGCCATATAAATTAGTAATATAACCTGCTATTCCTATATATTCAAATAATTTGTTATTATTATTAATTATTTCTTCAAAAGATTTCTGCTGAATAAATTGCATTACTTCATTTAATAAATTTATCGACATATCATATATTTTCTTATCAATTTTCTCTTCAATATCTAAAGATGCTAACTTCCAGTCATATGAAGCCGTAAATATAGACAAAACATCTGCTAATCCGTACAGGTTTTCTGTTTCAGACATTTTTAATATACTATCATCTAGTATTATACAATCTGGCATTTTAGCTTCTAGTGTAGTTTTCTTTCCATTTTCTATCAATGCTACTTTATTTGTAGCATATGAATTAGTTGAAAGCATTGAAGGAATACATATATATTCATTCTTCAATTTATGAGAAATATATTTTCCTATATCAATGGTACTTCCTCCACCAAAGGTAACTACTTTTTTTATTTTCTTAATCTCCTTCACTACTATATCTATATTTTCAATCTTTTTAGATATATCATGCCAATTAATTGTTTTTACCTTATCGTTTTCAAATTTAATTTTATTAATTGATGTAGGTGAATATATAAATAATGTATTCTCGTCCAAATTATTTATATATTGTTTTACATTTCTTTTTATAGTTACATCCATAAAATAGTCCATTATTAATTACCTCTATAAATATTTTTTATATTTTTCTTCTAGTTTTATTTTCTCTAGTATCTGTGGTAAATCATTTATATTTTCTTTATTGCAAACAATACATACTTTGTTATCTTTTATTATATTAACATTTTCAAGACCTATTGTAATAAGTAACTCATTACTTTTGTTTAATATATTTGTATTACTTGTTTCTTTCGCAAATATTAAATCTCCTATGATTATGTTGTTTTTTTTATCTTTTTCGTGAATCTCAAAAAAATCCTTTACACTTCCAATATCCATCCATTTAAAGTTCCCTCTTATCATTTTTACATTATTAGATTTTTCTAAGATGCCTTTGTCAATAGAAATATTTTCTACTTTACCATATATCTCTTTAATTATTTGTCGCTCCTCATTCGTATTAATAGAAATATATAATTTGTCTTTAAATTTATACATATCAGGTAAATATTTTTTGAAACTTTTTAATATAGATTCTACTTTCCAAATAAACATTCCACTATTCCATACATAACAATTACTTTTTATATATTCTAATGCCTTCTCATACTTTGGTTTTTCTTTAAACTCAATTACTGAATAATAATTTTTATTTTCACTATTATCATATTTAATATAACCAAATCCAGTAGCTGGATATGTAGGGGTTATTCCTATTGTAACTAAATTTTCATTAAACATTGCTACTTCCATAGCTGTTATTATACTTTCTTGCAATTTATCTTTTTCTTCAATATAATGATCTGATGACAAGACTGTAATAATACCATCACTCTTAATCTTTTTTATTTTTAATGTTGCATAAAATATACACATGGCTGTATTTTTTGATTCTGGTTCAGTAATAATATTTTCTCTTGGTATTCTGTTATCAATATACCTATAAGCCAAATCTGATTGTTGTTCATTAATAATTATAAAAATATTTTCGTAATCAAATATTTCTTCTATTCTTCGTATTGTCTCATTTATCATTATTTCATTTCCATACAAATTTAAAAATTGTTTTGGCTTCTTCTCTGTACTAATTGGCCATAATCTAGTCCCTTTTCCTCCAGCTAAAATTAATGCATATTTATTCATTTTTACCTTTCTTCATCCCCTTTAAGTTTTTCTAATAATCCTGTATATGTTTTATTGTCTTTTACTTTTACTCTTTTAATTATAGGTTGATATCCTTTTCTAATATAATCTTCTTCTACAAATTCTTCATACTTTGTTAAGATATTCAGTACTCTTTTAGCTTCTTCCTCATTATCTGACATATGTATTAAATTATCAAAAAAATATCCATCAATCTTACTAGAGTATTCATCTCTTATCTGTTGCTTAAGTCTTCTTGCTTCTATACATTGACTGATTTCATTTTCTTCATTTATCTTATAAGTTGGATTATCAATTTTAACTATAAATACAATTGCCTTTGTATTATCTGTACTTTTCATATTTCTTATTTTTTCGTAAATATATCCATCTTGAAATGCTTCACCATCACCATTATAACAGTCTAAAACAAATGAATCATATTTATTTTTTAAATCATATACTCTAACTTGAATTACATCCTGCATTATTGCGATTTTTAACATCATTTCTCTTGCATATTTATTTCCCATATTCCATAAAATCCCTACAGGATATATGGTTTCTTTTACATTACTTTTATACATATTATTCTCCTATACATAAAAGATAAAATATTTAATGCAAATCCTTGCATACTTCTATATTTTACCATTTTGTTCGGTTTATGTCAACTTTCTTTGTGTACATTTTTATCTTAAAATTAATACTATTATTTATTTTTTCATAATCTTTTTTAACTCTTCTAAATATTCTCCCATTACATCTCTAAATTCTAATTCTATTGTATCATTAGTTTTATTGTAGCAAATTTGCAATAAATCTAAATCTAGTAATGAATTATTATAAAAGCTAAATGTAATTTTATTGTCATTTATCAATCTGTTTAATAAATCTCTAAAAATATTCATATCTATTTCTTCATTTTTCATTTTCATTATTCTCACCTTATATAATTTTTTATTTTTACCCATTGCTTAATGTCATAATATCACAAACTTAAGGATAAAATCAATATAAATTATAAAAAAGGTGGAATATATTATGGCTGTTAGAAAATTAAATAATAATCTAAATGTTATTGGAGATAATCTAAGAAAATACCGAAAAGAAAAACACCTATCTCAAGCAGATTTAACTATGGAACTTAATCTACTTGGAATCAATCTTCATAAAAATGATATTTATATGATTGAAAACAATAAAAGAACAGTTAAAGATTATGAAATATGGGGTTTTATAAAAGTTTTAAATATAACTTTTGATGATTTATTTGCTGGGATAGAAAATAAGTTAGAAAATTAGATTTTTACTCAAAAAGTATTATTATAATACTTTTTGAGTATTCCTATATTTCCTCTTCTTCTTCAAACCAATTAAAACTACTAGAATTCTTATTTTTCAAATACCATTCTTTTATAGCTTGTTTTGATAAACTCTTTTTCCAACCTTTAATTTTTCTTGGATGCTTTATATTATTTGGTCTAGTCATATTCGCTAATATATCAATTGCTATTAATGTAATAGAGTTATTATCCAACCTGCTATAATCCCTATAATTATTGCTATAAAAATTGTCTTTATTTTGAAAGCCATATTTTTCTCGTTGTATTTCTCTTCTTGATGTATAAATTCGTTCATCTTGTCCGTAACAATTGTTTCCACATTCTCTATCAATTTTTCTTGTAAATCGTTCATAATGTTCTGTATTTCTTGCTTGTCCTTTTTCAAAGTTGTCCTTATTTCGTTTATATCTTCTGTCGCTTGTTTGTTCCAAATTATCATTTCTGTTACTATATCTGGATCTAGTAACATATATTTCATTATTATTGGTGTTTGTATTATCTCTTGTTCTTCTGGTATATCTATTTGATTTTTCTTCTTTAATTCCTCCATTGATGGCATTTTCCATCTCCTCCTTTAAATATTTTTTATCATTTAATTTATTATCTCTACATTTCATTCCCTCAGGTGTTGTATAAGTTATATATTTTCTCTTTTTAGTCCATAAAACCTGATATCCTAATTTATTCATATTTTTAAAAAATTCAGTTTTATTTTTACTTTTTCCTAATGAATAATCAATGGCATTTGCTAATTTCATTTTCCAACTTTGTCCTTTTAATGCTATTTGATATTCATTTTTATTATATATTCCTTGATACTTTTTCTTTTCTATTATTTCTAGTCCTGCTTCCTTGCACAATTTGTCAGAATAATCTTTTACTTTCTGCATATCATTTTTTGATTGATTAAATTTCTTTCCATTTTCAAAATTAACAGAATTTATAATCAAATGATTATGTATATGCTCTCTATCAGTATGTGTTGCAACTAATACTTGAAAGCCTTGAAAATAGTTTGCAAATTTTATTCCTATTTCATGTGCTTTTTGAAAATCTAAATCATCTTTTAAACTAAATGATTGAACAATATGTATATATTGCCTTCCACCATTTTTATTATAAAATTCTTTAACTGTTTTCATTTCTTCCAAACAACTATTAGCAACACAATCTTTTCCTGTTATTAAATTTGCATTTGTTTTATCTGTCCTTGTAACATAATCTATTATCGTTTTTAACTCTGCTTTTGAATTAGTAAATTTAATAATTGCCAAATAGACTTCATCTCCTTTTTTACATCTTCTAAATTTATATTTGTTAATCTTCCTTGATTGCATAATTTAGTTAATTGATTTATGTTATTTCCTATTTTTCTTAATTGCATTATTATTTCTTCTAATCCATCTATAACTATAATGTCTTTATCTATTGCTGTTCTTAATAAATATTCGCTAGTATTTAATTTTGAGTTTTCTATTTTACTCTTTATTTTGTTATACTCTTTTTCATTTACTCTAAAATTAAAATGTCTATTTTTATTTTGTTTTTTCTCTACCATAATTAACCTATCCTTTCCTTTTATGGGGTTTGGGTTCTCCCAATTATTCATCGCTAATCTCTAGTTTCAAGTCCATTTGTATTACAAATGGGAAGCTTGCCTAAAATAAAGTCAAAAAAATAAACTTGTTGTAATTACAAGTTTGTATTTAGATTTGCATATAGTCCATTTAAAAATTCTTCTGAATATTCTCTGCCTATATACTTTTTATTTTTTATATTTCTTTTTATATCTTTATCATTTGTGTTAATAGGTATTTTACAATTTTGATAATTCGTTTTATCATTTTTGTTAATAGTGTATCCACAATTTTGATAATACCTGTTCATAACTTCTTTTAAAGGTATTATTTGTCTATTTTCTATTTCTTTTGAATTTGATTTATAATTCATATTTATTTTTATATAGTTCTTTTTCTTTAAAGAATTTATTATTCTTGATACACTTACAACTGTTACATTTAAAATATCAGAAAAATAATTATTAGTTGCAAAACAATATCCTTTATCTTTACTTAAATATATAATCATAGATAATATTATTTTTTCTTTATCAGATAATTTATCATTTATCAATATTTCTGATGGCATCCACAATCCTTTTAAATCTGATTTGTTCATTTTATTTCACATCATCTCCTATCAAAAAAGACTAAGTATTAATTTACTTAGTCAATAAAACATTTATTTAATTTATAAAGGAATAGTTACTTTTATTTTTTTACTTAATGCAGTAAGCTAACCCCCTCATCTGGTGTACCATGTCCCGCGTCTAGTATAACAGTTTTCCCTGAAATTGGCAATGCTGTTACTTGAACTGCATCTCCTATTTCTCTTTTTTCATTAGTTGTATTTTTCTGACCTATGTATACACTAAAACTAATCATAAACGCAAAAAATATAATAAAAACTCTTTTTTTGATAATCTTTTTCATCTTATATCTCCTAAAGTTTTTATTATATTTATATGTTACACTTATATTTTTATTCTGTAAAATTTTTATTTTCTTCTATCTACTGCATAACTACTTCCCATTACAGATTTAGCAGCATGTTTTACTTGTGCACCTACTTCTCCAATTTCAAGTATATTATTAAATCTTCCTGGTTCAACAACAACAACTCCTATCGAAAGAGAGGTTAGTGGAAATTGCTCTACAATTCCTTTTCTGTTTTCTACTTCTATATATCCCTTTTCTAAATCCTTTTCTGTAAAAAATTTTCCCACCTGGTTGTCAAACATTGCTAAAATATTTTGGCATATTTTTTCACAGCTTGTTGATGGTATAATTGCTACAAAATCATCTCCACCAATATGTCCGTATAAAAGCTTCCTCCTCTAAATTATTATGCAATGATTTTAATATTGTATCTGCTGTAAATTCTATTATTTGGTCTCCTTTTAGAAATCCATATACATCATTATATGCTTTAAAATTATCTAAGTCTAAATATAATACAGAAAATGGTTCCTTATTAGCTAATCTCTTTTTTAGTTCTGCATGTATCTGAACATTTCCTGGTAATCCAGTTAATGGACTTACCCTTCTATTATTGGACAATAACCTATTTAAATTTTTTACTGTAAAATATAGATATTCTTCATCTACAGGTTTTTTAATATAATATTCAATTGATTCTCTTAGTATTTTCATACGATGTTCTTTATCACTATTAGAAGATACTACTATTACTGGTGTTATTTTGTTGTCCTCATCTCGTCTTATTTGTTTACACAATCCAACCACATCTCTATCTATCGCATCTTCATTAATTATTATTAATGATGGAATATTTTTTAATGCAATATCAATTTGTTGTGATTTTACACTTATAAATTTATATTCCTTATCATTTTTAAACAATTCTCTAAATATTACTATAGAAGAATCATCATCATCAATAATGTAAATTTCTTGAACCATATTATTCACCCTTTTTTTCTTTTTTTATCTTTTTATGTCTTAAATCAATTTTTTTATTTAATATTTCTGTAAATTCTTTTGTATCTATTGCTGGGAATGCTTTCTTTAATCTATATGCTCTCTTATATATTCTCTTTAGAGTTTTATCTCTTTTTAGTTTCATTTCGTCAATTAATTTTTGAATATTATCAGTCGCTACTAGTTTCTCTTTCTCCTTTAGCTCTGATAATTTTTCTTTTATTTGTTCATTTATCTCTTCTACTTTCTCTAATGTTGCACTTATATTTTTTACTTTTATAATACTTACTATTGCATCAATTAATAATATAAGTGATATTATACTTACTACTATAGACACATATATAAATTCTATATTACTTAAAATATTTAATATAAATGGATGTATATATTTTATAAATAAGACTCCTAAAACTCCCCATGCTAAAGAATTTGTTAAACATATTCTTCCTTTATAATTAAATTTATGGTTTGAGTAATCCCAATATTTAGTTTTAAAAAGTTTTTCTAAGAGTACTCCTACTATATATTCCCATATGCTTAATACTATAAATGATATTAGAAATAGCATAATAATATTATTTTTGAATTTATCTAAAAATAATACCATTATTATAGCTCCAAAACCATAAATTGGACAAAAGGGTCCTATAAGAAAGCCTGTATTAATTATTTTTTTCTCACAAATAGTTCTTACTACACTTTCTAGCACCCATCCAAGGAATGAATAAATAACAAAATATGTTAGTATATAAAAAATAGTATTAGCCATTTTTTCCCCTTAATCTATTTACCTACATATATAATATATGTAGGTAAATTTTATTAAATTTATTTACTTGCCTTTACTTTCTTAGTATCAGAAGCTATACCATCAACATTGTATGCTGTGATTTCTAATACGTTATCATTTCCTTCTTTTAATCCTAACTTATATTTTAGTTCTGTTTTTCCGTCTTCAACTGTAACAGTTTTTTCTTCTCCTCTTATTAGAAAATCTACTTTTTCTAGCCCTGTATCATCAGTAATTGTTATTATATAATTTTCTTTTGTTTCATCTAATTCTACTGTTATAGTTGGCTTTGTTACTCCTTTTACTTTTTGTTCTTTAGTTATTGTTTCATTATTTACATCTACTAAGATTACTGTTAAATCATGTTCTCCCATAGGTATATCTATTTCTTGATCAACTGTTGTTGAATTTATATCTATTCTTTGCTCTTCTTCTTCATCCCATCTATATGTCATATATGAAATTTCAGTTTCATTTTCTGCTTGTATCTTTAATTTGCTTCCTGAAACAGATAAGTTTATTACTTCTTCTGTAGTATATTCTTTGTCTGTATAAATTTCTTGTCCATCAACATCTATTGCTGTTACATTTAAAGTATTTGTACCTCCAGGAATTTCTATTTCTTGTTCTATATATTTTCTGCCGTTTCCAGTTATTGTTTGTACTTCACCATCATTCCATCTATATTCTATTTTGTCTATTGCCTTATCATGTGTTACTGTTAATAATACTGTAGTATCATCTTTAAGTGATTCTGTTATAACTGGCTTTGTTATTTCTGTTTTACTTTCACTGTCTTTATATATTGCATATGATCCTGTTCCTATCATACATATTCCAAATATTATCATTATTATTGCAAATACTCTAACAACTGTTTTTATATCTGCTGGTCCACCTTTTTTCTTAGTATTAGTATTACTAGTAGCTAAGATTTGATTCATATTCTCACCTCATTAATAGTTATTCTTCTTATATCATAAAAAATTATAACATACCAAAATTTAATTGTAAAGTATTGTTTTTATATAATATAACACAACAAATTTCGCTTCGCGAGAACTTTTTTTTACTTTTCTAATTTAACTATATGTATTTAGGTTCTTAAAAAAGCTTAAATATCTTTCTGTGCAACGTTATTTTTTTTTGAATAGAAAAAACTTGATTTTTCTTTTGAAAATAAAATATAAAATATTTATCTTCACTTTGAATTGCGTAACTTAAAGTTTCATAGTATTTCCTATTCAACCAAAAAATAAGTTTCAATTATTAGATACTTCATCTAATAATTAAAACTTATTTATATTTTATCCAGATTTATATATTTTATAAAACAAATTTTTTAATTAGAACTAATCCTCCAGCTAATGTTCCTAATACTGTTAAACCTAATGCAATATATATTGTTGCTCTACCTGTTTCTATTGATAACAATACTGGTGCGTCATCTATATCATCTTCACCTTCTACTTGGTTATCTGGTGTTGAATCTCTGTCTGGAACTCCTTTATCATTGTAGTCTTCTGATATCTCTGCTATATTTGTTTTTAATCCCATGTTGTCTTCTCCATTTATCCATGTTAGTAATACTTCTACTTCTGCTGATTCTCCTGGTTGTAATAATGTGTTTTCTAACAATCTTGTTGATATTACATTATTTCCTTCATCTGTCCATCCTGGATTATCTTCTGCTACAAATCTTAGTCCTTCTGGTACATAGTCTGTTATTTCTTTTGCATATCCTGCTATGTCTCCTTCATTTGTTACTCTTATTTTATATCTGAATTTTACTGTTACTTTGTCTAAATCTTTTCTATATAATTCTACTTTTACTACTGGCTCTGGATCCATTTCTGCTGTATGTCCTGTTTGTGTTACTGTCTCTTGTCCATTCTCTATTACTATTGCTTCTGTTACCCATTTTCTTAATGCTAAATCAAAGTATGTTAATTTGATATATTCTCTGTCTTGGTCATCTTCTCCTTCATTCCATTCATCTGGTATTGAGTCTATATCTTCTACTGGATTTCCATTTTCATCACTGTCTTCTGATATTTGTGCTGAGTTTACTATTATTTTGTCTGATCCATTTGGTTCTATTACTTCAAATGCTATTTTTACATCTCTATAATCTGGATTTCCTTCTCCTATTTCTTCTTCTGGGTTAAATGGTTGTAATAGATTTTCTCCTTCTGTCTCTTCTTGTTCTTTTGATAAGTAATCTGTTGTTATTTTTACTGCATCTTCTACATTGTCTGTTACATTTCCTTCACTATCATACATTACCCATCTGTATTCTATATTTGTTTCATTTTCTGGTAGGAATCTTAATCCATCTGGTATGTCATCTGTTATTTCAGTTGCATATCCTGCTATATCTCCTTCGTTATATACTCTTATTGTATATTCTACGATATTTCCTGTTACTACTTCTACTGGGTCTTTTGTATGATTATATGTTATTTTATCTGCATCTCTATCATAACTTACTTCTGGTATTCTTGTTGTTACTTCATCATTATCTACTTTTGTTATGAATTTTCTTAATGCTAAGTCAAATTCTTGTA
>ERZ1643249.3120-NODE-3120-length-14776-cov-4.558046_pt1 | contig 14776 bp, 10 predicted proteins | sample MGYA00579263_ERZ1643249 | MGnify/ENA primary metagenome ERZ1643249 (study PRJEB29033, sample SAMEA4952264) | chicken gut metagenome | biome: Broiler Chicken; feature: Gastrointestinal Tract; material: Caecum | place: Ireland | collected 2018 | study: Broiler...
TGAGGAACGGCGCAAAGCCGCAGAGGCGAAACATCCTCATCATGGGCATGAATGATCGGTCTGGACTTTCAGACCGGTTTTTTCACCAAATCATGTGAGCGCGCCAGCCCAGAAACAAAATCTTAACATTTCCGTGTTACAATCATGATGCTGTAGGAGGGATGTCCATGTTTCGCTTATTGGTCGTAGAGGATGACCGTGAATTAAACAAGACCGTGTGCGCTTATCTCAGCCAAAACGGTTATCAGACGACAGGATGTTTGCGTGTCGCGGAGGCATATGATGCCATGTATGGCGGCACTGTGTTCGATCTGATCACATGATGCCGGGAATAGATGGGTTTGAATTTACGCGTGCAGTGCGAGAGCTCAATGAAGAGGTCCCCATCTTGTTCATGACCGCGAGGGATGATCTTGCGTCCAAGCAGCGCGGGTTCCGCGCCGGCATCGATGACTATATGGTCAAGCCGGTCGATCTGGATGAGCTGCTGCTGCGTGTGGAAGCGCTGCTGCGTCGCGCCCATATCGCTTCCAGCAAGCGGCTTGTCATCGGCGCTCTGACGCTGGATGCGGAAGAGCACAGCGCTTATCTGAACAAAGAAGAGATCGGGCTGACCGTCAGGGAATTCAATCTGATTTACAAGCTGCTCTCTTATCCGAAAAAGACCTTTACCCGCTCTCAGCTCATGGATGAATTCTGGGACAGTTCGACTTCAGCCGGATCATGATCGCTTCCAGCGTCGCGGTCATCTTCCTGTTCATCGTGGGAATGGGAATCAGCATGATGGTGCGTGCAAGACGCAGGGGCTTGGAATGCAGAAAGGAAGGTTAAATCATGGATCAGAATGAAGAGACATTTGAATATCGCTATTCTGTAAAACAACAAGAGGAGATCGAAGCGATCCGCCGGAAATATCTGCCTAAGGAAGAAGACAAGATGGAGCAGCTGCGGCAGATGGACAAGCGTGTTTCTCGCAAAGGCACGATCATTTCCATCATCATCGGCGTGATCGGCTGTCTATTGCTGGGAATCGGCATGTGCTGTACGATGGAGTGGGCCGGGCGCTGGTTCGTGCCCGGTATCATCATCGGTGTGATCGGCATCGTGATGATCGCGCTGGCCTATCCGCTGTATGAGCGCATCACCAAAAAAGAACGAAAGAAGATCGCGCCGCAGATCTTGAAGCTGGCCGATGAACTGAAGAGCAAGGAATGAGGAAAACAAAAATGGCTGTGCAGATACAGCCATTTTTGGTCTTTATTGTTCCGGGCGAAGGCCGATGATGTCATCGATCGGCATGGCGATGACAAGGCCATGGGCATCGGTGTTGAGCCCGTATCGTTCACCGATCGTGCGCATGATGTCAGCTTTCTTTTCTTTCGGGATGACGATCAGGACAAAATCTTGTTCTGCCTGCAGGGTGATGCCCAGATATTCGGCAGCATATTCACTTCCGCAGCGCTTGCCTTTCAGCATCGTGCTTCCGCCGACGCCGATCTCACGCGCGGTCTCTACGACGTCATCTCCGTATCCGGCTGTCACGGAGATCCAGATCAGGGTGTATTTGTTCGTATCTTTCATTTTGGCTTCATCTCCTTCTATCCGTTTCTCGATTTTTTCCTTTGCTTCTTCATTGAGCATGGAGAAGATCGGTGTCTGGATGCCTGTGACAGGCACCGTGAATACGATGCCGCCGCCTCGGCGCTTGACCGACAGCTCGTTTTCCATTGCTTCGAAGACGGCAGGGACGCTGAAACGCGGCAGGAAGCTGACGGTGATCAGGCGGGCGCTTTCCCGCATGCCTAGGATATCCAGGATCTCAGAAGGTGCGGTCCCCTGCGCCCGGCACTGATAGAAAATAGGGATCCGCAGCGCATCAAAACACTTTTTCAACAGCTTTTCGCTCTGGGTGCTCGTGATGGATATCAGGATACGCGGTCTGTGCTGTGTTTCATCAGGCATAGTCATTCATCCTCCTCAAATTCGATGATATCATCCGGAAGTACCTGTTTGTTCTGCGGCGCTTTCGCGGACTTGTGTACATAGATCAGTCCCATGATCTGAATGGTGATCAATGGGGAAAGGGCAACCAGCGCGACCACGCCGAACGCGTCAGTCACGACATTGCCGCCGACGCCGGTGCAGGCGCCCATGGCGAGCGGCAGCAGGAAGGTTGAGGTCATTGGCCCGCTGGCCACGCCGCCGGAGTCATAGGCGATACCGACGAAGATCTGTGGGACAAATCGGCTCAGGATGAGCGCTGCGGCATAGCCGGGAATCAGGATCCAGTAGATGTTGAGTCCGGTCAGTACGCGGACCATGGCCAGCGCGACGGCCGCGGCGACACCGATGGACAGCGCGCTGTTCATCATGCCATGAGAGATCGTGCCGCCGGTGATGTCCTCTACTTGATTGTTGAGCACCTGTACGGCTGGTTCAGCCTTGACGATGAAATATCCGATGAGGATGCCGATCGGGATGAGGGTCCACTTCAGCTCTCCGGTACCTAGGCTGCTGCCCAGCAGATTGCCTACCGGGGCAAAGCCGACATTGACCCCGGTCAGGAAAAGGATCAGGCCGATGATGGTGTAAACGAAGCCCATGCTCATGCGCAGAAGCTGATGTCTGCGGTAAGCGTGGGTGAAGAGCTGGAAAAGGATAAAGACGGCCATGACCGGCAGGATGCTGATGAGCACTTCTTCGGTATATTGCGGCAAGACGATGATGAACTGCTGCATCGCGTCACGAGTATACTGAATATGGGTGAGCTCAGCGGCGTTATAGACAGCGTCGGTCGGGTTGTAAAAGATGCCCAGCAGCAGCACCATGATGATGGGGCCGATGCTGCACAGCGCGACGAGACCGAAGCTGTCGTCTGAGCCTTCCTTGCTGCCGCGCGATGCGGATAGCCCGATGCCAAGCGCCATGATGAATGGGACGGTCATCGGTCCGGTCGTCACGCCGCCGGAATCGAATGCCACTGCGGTGAATTCATCAGGGGCAAAGAAGGAGAGGAGGAACAACAGGATATACAGCACAGCAAGTGTCTGGGACAGGCTGATCCGATAGAGGATGCGCAGGAACGCGATGACCAGGAAGATGCCGACCCCGCCTGCCACGGTATAGATCAGTACATTGTTGGGGATGGAAGCGACCTGATTTGCCAGCACTTGCAGATCCGGTTCGGCAATCGTGATGATCGCGCCCATGAAAAAGCAAATGAGCACGGTCGCCCACAATTTATTTCCCTTGATCATCCGGCTGCCGATGCTCTGGCCAAGTGGGGTCATTGCCAGTTCGGCGCCAAGCTGAAAGATGCCCATTCCGACGATGAGCAGCATGGCCCCGATCAGAAACAGCAGCAGGGTCCCAGTTTCCATCGGGACGACCGTCGCGCTCAGCAGAAAGACGATGACGGTGATCGGCAGAACGCTGGCCAGGGATTCCTTGGTTTTCTCTTTTAATTGTTCTTTCATCATGAGTGGACATGCCTCCTTTTCTGTTTATCTGTTTCACGCGTGATACGGCATTATGCAAAGAAGAGGGCTTCAGCCATGGCAGTCATCAGCGCAGATGCGGATGACATGATATGTGTGCGTCGAAAAGATTGATTCATGATACACTTGTCCGGTTTGCGCGTCAACCGGATCTAGGAAATTTGACATTTTTACACAATGCAGGCAGCTTTGTGAAACAGATGGTCAGCACGTGTGTCGCAAAAGTCTCTCCTTTTCTTTGACAAGCATGAGCGACGACCAAAAAGCTGCATATATCATATTTTACTTGATTTCACGGCGTGATTCATGGGGGAATGTGACGATTCAGACAAAAAGAAGAAAATGTCTGATGTGAGTATAAAGGAAGCAAGACAGATAATAATAAGGAAGAGTCTTTCAGGTATGGTCGGCAAAATGTGAATCAATTCACAATTTTACATAGATTTGATATAACTTTAAAAACAATTAACATTCCTTTGAAGATGATCTGATAAAACGCTCGTATAATGATAGACGTAAAGCAAAGAGGAAAACTCAAAGGAGGAATGAACAAATGAAGTTCATGAAAAAAGCAATGGCTTTCGGAATTGCATGTGTGATGGGTCTGACCCTGGCAGGATGCGGTTCATCGACTGGCAACGATTCGATCACAGTTTACTCTCGTGACGCATCCAGCGGAACCAGAGAAGCATTCGAAAAGGCAAATGATATGGAGGAAATGCTGACTGACGCAGCCGTTACGGTTGACAGCAACGGCGATATGGCGACTAAAGTCGGCGCTGATCCTAACGGAATCGGATATGTTTCCCTCTCTACTGATTTTGAGGCAAACAACCTGACTGCACTGAACTATGAAGGCGTAGCACCGAGCGAAGAGACTGTGCTGGATGGCACATACGGCATGCAGCGTCCGTTCTCTTATGTCACTAGAGCAAGCGGAGATTTCGCGGATGACCGTACTGAACAGCTGGTTGCAGCATTCATCGATTATCTGTGCAACTCTACTGAAGGCATGCAGGTGGTAGCAGATGCCGGCGGAATCGTCGATACGACAAAGTCTACGCCTTGGGAAGAGCTGAAAGCAAATCACCCGATCGTAAATGAAGACAACTCTGATCTGACGATCCGCACCGCAGGTTCTACTTCTGTAACAGACACGCTGCAGGCTGCGCTGGAGTCTTTCCAGAGCATGGCAGGCAACTTCCAGTTCACGATGAACCAGACAGGTTCCGGTGATGGATACAAGCGTGTTCTCGGCGAAGAGAAAGATGGCGCAAACGCTGCAGATATCGGCTTCGCTTCTCGTGAGTTCGAAGGGGAAGAAGATGTAACTCAGGGAATGGCAAGCGGTCAGTACTGCATCGATGCGGTAGTCGCAGTCATCAGCGCAGACAACACCTTCGGTGTAACGGATCTGACGGCAGACCAGATCAAGGGAATCTTCAGCGGTGAGATCACTGCCTGGGGCGATCTGCAGTAATCAAACGAGCTTCTGAGATATGCAAAAACCTTAGCAGAGCCTGCTAAGGTTTTTCTGGGAATATGAGATAGGGTGAATATATGGAAAAATTAGTAAGACCGCATATCAGCAAAGAAAAGAACCAACAGAAGATGCGCAAGGACGCGATCTTAAAGGGCATTTTCCGTATCGCTGCCGTCATTTCAGGCGGTGCGATCGCTGTGATCGTGCTGTTTGTCTTCCTGCGCGGCGTTCAGCCGTTTTTGCCAGGATACGCAAACGGCCAAGTGAATTTCATTGACTTTTTGTTTGGCACGACCTGGCGTCAGGATCAGGGAATCTATGGCGCTGGATTCATCATCATCAATACGCTGATCACTTCATTCGGCGCATTGATCATTTCCTTCCCGATCAGTGTGCTGACTGCACTGTTCATCGTCAAGATCGCTCCTAAATGGCTTGCTAAGATCATGACCGCCATCGTGGAAATGCTCGCGAGCATTCCGTCGGTCGTTTACGGTGTCTTCGCTGCTGGCGCATTTGGCATGACGACTGCAGGCGGAAACTCGCTGCTCGCTGTCATCTTGCTGCTGGCCATCATGATCTTCCCGACGATCACTTCCATGAGCATCACGGCCATCAGTTCGGTGGACCGCGCTTTGGAAGAGGGCAGTCTGGCGTTAGGCGCAACAAAGACCCAGACGAACTTCAAGGTCGTCTTGATTGCTGCTAAATCCGGTATCTTTGCCGGTGCGATCCTGGGCATCGGCCGCGCGTTTGGTGAAGCGACCGCCGTAGCGATGGTTGCCGGAAACAAGATGTTCGGACCGACATTCGATTTGTTTGACATCACGCGAACGTTGACAAGCACGATGCTCTCTGGATTGAAGGAGACGACCGGACTGGATTATGATATCCGTTTCTCCGTCGGTCTGGTGCTGATGGTCGTGATCCTGGTGTCTAACTTCCTGTTGAACCTGGCCAAGAAGAAAGTGGGTAATATGTCATGAAGATCAAAGCGGGAAATCACGGAAAGCGTAAGTTTTATGATGGCGCGCTTCAGGGCGTTACATATCTTTCCAGCGGCATATCGGTCATCGTACTGGTCGCCTTGTTTGTGTTTATCTTTACCAGAGGCTGGTCTTCCATCAATATGGATCTGATCATGAACAACTATTGGTCAGAGAATTATACGGTGGAAACCATCTCACAGAGCGACGGACAGACGTTTGAGCGTCCGGCTGATCTGAGCGAAGAAGCTTATTTTTCCGAAAAATGGGGAATTGCTTTCGTCGATCATGTTGATGCACACAAAGATGAGATGATTCTGGTAGAATATATAGATGAGAACTCCCCGCTGTACGCGTTGAGCAATGTGAGCGTGCGTAATAACCCACAGGACTTTACGCTGCAGGTAGGCATGCAGGTATCCAGGCTTCAATATCATGATGCGCAAGGCAATGTCGGACTTGGCGGCGGCATCATGGGACAGACTGCGGAACAGCTGGCACAGACGCTGGATGATAATGCGGCCACGGTAGACTCCATGTATATTCAGACGACTGGCGGCGGTATCCGCGGCTCGATCATCTCCACGGTATATCTGTTGCTGGTATCCATGGTGATCGCCCTGCCGATCGGCATAGCGAGCGCTGTCTATCTCAATGAATATGCGAAAAAGAGCAAATTCAATATGCTGCTGCGCAGCGGTATCGAAACACTGACCGGTGTGCCGAGCATCGTTTTTGGTCTGATGGGCGTCACGGTGCTATTCCCGGTGACCCAGGTGTTCGGCGCCACGACCACCAGTATCTTGCTGGGTGGTCTGACCATGGCCATCATCTTGCTGCCGACCATCATCCGCTCCACTGAGGAGGCATTGCTGGTCGTTCCGCAGCATCTGCGTGACGCTTCACTCTCAGTAGGCGCGAATCAGTCGCAGACGATCTTTAAGATCGTACTGCCTTGCGCGGTGCCTGGCATCCTGACCGGTGTGCTGCTGGGCATCGGACGTGTCATCGGTGAATCCGCCGCCCTGATCTATACGATGGGCACCTTCATCAATGACTCTCCGACGCTGTTGAGCCAGGGTACATCGCTGGCTGTGCAGATCTGGAGCATCATGAGCGGCGAGCAGCCGAACTATGAGCTGGCCTGCGCCATTTCCATCATCATTCTGGTCTTTGTGCTGATTCTGAACTTTGCCGTTAAGGTCATCAGCAAGAGATTCTCTAAGGCTTGGTATTAGGAGGTAGCATAATGGAGAACATTATTTTTGAGGTAAACCATCTGAATCTGTTCTATGGTGAAAAGCAGGCGCTGATGGATCTGAACATGAAAATTGAGAAAAACGCGATCACTGCGCTGATCGGGCCGTCCGGCTGCGGAAAGTCCACGTTTCTGAGATGCCTGAACCGCATGAACGATCTGATCGATGGCTGCCGCGTGGAAGGTGAGATCCTGATCGAAGGCAAAGACATGTACAATGGCGATATGAATGTCGTAGATCTGCGTACCCGTGTAGGCATGGTGTTCCAGAAACCAAATCCATTCCCGATGTCGATCTTTGATAACATCGCGTATGGACCGCGCTGCCAAGGCATCAAGGATAAGAAGGTGCTCTCCCAGATCGTCGAGCAGTCATTGCAGCGCGCTGCGCTGTGGGATGAGGTCAAGGATCGTCTCAAGGACAGCGCTTATGGTCTTTCTGGCGGTCAGCAGCAGCGTCTGTGCATCGCCCGCGCGATCGCTATGGAACCGGAAGTCATCCTGATGGATGAGCCGACCTCTGCGCTGGACCCAATCTCCACCAATAAGATCGAAGAGCTGGCCATTGAGCTGAAGAAAGACTATACGATCGTCATCGTTACGCATAACATGCAGCAGGCTGCCCGTGTCAGCGACTATACCGCATTCTTCCTGCTGGGAGAAATGGTGGAATTTGACAAGACAAGCGTGATCTTCCAAAATCCGAAGGATAAGCGCACGGAAGATTACATCACCGGAAGATTCGGATAAACAGGAGGCAGTATACTATGATTAGAATTGACGGAAAGCTTTCGCAGATGGAGCAGACGCTCGTAAAGATGGGCAACCGCGTCGTCGGCATGCACGAATGTGTGTGTGAGGTGCTGGCGGAGCCAAATAAAGAAAGAGAATTGGAAATCATCTCCGCAGATGACCGCATCAATCACATGGAAGAAGAGATCAATGACCTGGCCATCGAATCACTGGCGCTGCTGGCGCCGGTAGCCAGCGATCTGCGCAAGGTCATCGCAGCCATCAAGATCGCCAGTGAGCTGGAGCGCATCGGTGACTATGCGAAAAATATCTCCAAGTTCCTGATCAAGAATGATCATCTGACGGATATCGTATGTGATTATGCGATCTCTATGGAAAAGGATCTCATCGGCATGCTGGAAAAAGCCATGCAGTGCATGGTGGATCAGGATGAAGAGGCGGCTTTTGCCATTCCGGAAAGCGATCATCGCATCAATCAGCAGATGAAAGACATCCGGGAAAAGCTGCTGAGCCAGAATGGTGTCGATAAGGAGCAGCTTTTGGACGAGCTGTTTGAGATCAGCGCCATGCTGCGCAACATCGAACGTGCCGGAGATCATGTGAAGAATATCTGTGAGCATATCCTTTACATGATGAAGGGTCAGCATTACGATTTCGGATAATCATGAAAGATCCGGCTGTCCGGCAAGGAGGGATGGCATTGAATCTGGAGATTCGAACTGAACGGCTGACCAACAGCGTCATGTCGATGTGCGAGACATTATGCAGCCAGCATGAGATCTGCATTCAGATGCTGGAACGCAGAGATTACCAGACCGTATATAAGGTGATGAAGAAGGAGCAGCGCATCAGCCGCATGGTCGAGATGATCAATCATCAGGTCATGGAGCTCATGCCGCTGGTACAGCCAGTGCCTGCTACGCTGCGCCGGCTGCTCGTCTCTTCTCATATCTCGTTCGAACTGCTTCACATGAGAGGCAGTGCCCGGGCTGCGGCCGAATTCGCAGACAGCTGTGAGGATGAAGATCTGCGCATCTATGTGGAAGAATTGGAGCGCTCTTTGATCCTGACGCTGCGGGTGGTCATCGGGATGTATGGGCGAAATTCGTTGGATGATATGAAGACTGCGGTCCAGCGTGTCGCGATGACCGAGAACATCATCAGCGAGTTTACCCAGATGACGAATGCAGAGAGCGCATGGCCGCAGCTGACCGAAAGCATTCGGCAGATGCTTTGCGGCATCCGCAACATCTGTGAAGATGTGTCTTATCTGTGCACGGGAGAAATCAAAGAAACATCAGAACTGAGAAGCTGAAGCGATTCGGCTTCTTTTTTCTGTTCGGATAGGCAGGTCATCGGAAAGATCATGCGATTATCCTGAATATGGAAAATATTGATAGAATTGTCGTGGAAAATGTGATACTCTGATAGTGAATGTGAGGGGTTTCTGAAAACGCTATGCACCTGTTCAGACCGTTTCTTGAACGCTCTCACGAAAAAGGAGGAGAATCAATGAAGAAATTTCTGCGCCGGTTCTCATTTGGCATCCTTGCGGCGGCCATGGGCATATCCATGCTCAACCTGCCAGTCGTCGTTGAGGCAGCCGGTGAGCAGACCGAGTACAAGATCTATCCGACACCGCATGAAATGGTCTATGGCGACAGTCAATCTGATCTGTCTGATTCCGCAGTGCTCATTGCGGAAGATGCCATCGACGAGTATACGGTGAATCGGACGAACGAAGCGCTGGAGCAGCTGGGCATCACGTCGGTGGAAGAAGCCGATGCCTTGCAGGATGGAACGACCAATGTCCTGGTCGGCGTCTATGGCTCTGATGGTGTTGTTGACCAGTACTTCGAAGAGAATCAGCTGATCGATGATGAGACATTGTTCACTAAGTCTGATTCTTATATCCTTTCCGTAGACGACAACGTGATCGCTGTCCTGGGAAAGGATACAGACGCTGCATTCTATGGCATGACGAGTCTGAAGCAGATCGCACAACAGGTAGAGAACGGCATCGTCCGTGATCTGAAGATCAATGATTATTCAGACGTCGCATTCCGCGGATTCATCGAAGGATACTATGGAAACCCATGGTCCAATGAAGACCGTGCGGAACTGATGAAGTTCGGCGGGGAATTCAAGATGAACCAGTACATCTTCGCGCCGAAGGATGATCCGTATCACAACAGTCAGTGGCGCACGCTGTACCCGAAAGAAGAACTGGCCGAGATCGCTGAGCTGGCAAGAGTCGGAAACGAGACGAAGTGCCGCTATGTGTGGTCCATCCACCCGTTCATGTACAGCGCGTTCAACTTTAACAACTATGAGAACGACCTGGCCGTGATCGAAGCGAAGTTCCAGCAGCTGCTGGATGCGGGCGTACGTCAGTTCGGCGTGCTCGCCGATGATGCAGCCGGCGTACCGGTGGAAAACACCAATCGCCTGCTCACCGATCTCACCGAATGGCTGGAAAGCAAGCAGGCAGAGTACGAAGGGCTGAAGACAGACCTGCTGTACTGCCCGTCTGAGTATTATTCCGCTCCGTCTACCCTGTCCAAGTATTCCGTACTGCCGGAAAACGTCAAGGTCATGGCGACCGGCGGCAAGATCTGGGGCGAGGTTGCCCGCGACTATGGTGCAAACTTCACTGAGCAGGTAGGACGTCCGACGTACATGTGGACGAACTGGCCTTGCACCGACAACAGCAAGAACCACCTGATCATGGGCGGCTATACGACCTTCCTGCACACGGATGTCGAGCCGGGCACTTATCAGGGCATCGTGCTGAACCCGATGCAGCAGTCCGAGCCTTCCAAGGTTGCGATCTTCGGCAATGCGGAGTTCGCATGGAACATGTGGGAGAGCGAGGAGAAAGCCAACGAAGTATGGAATGACGCTTTCTCTTATGTAGATCACCTGAATGGCGAAGAGAGCGAGGCTTCTAACGCGCTGCGTGAGCTGAGCAAGCATATGATCAACCAGAACATGGATACGCGCGTTACAGCGCTGCAGGAATCGGTAGAATTGGCACCGAAGCTGGATGCGTTCCTGGAGAAAGTAGAAGCTGGAACGAGCGCGATCGCGGATGCGGAAGCGCTGATCGATGAATTCCAGATCATCAAGGATGCTGCAGTGACCTATGAGACATCTCATGGCAATGCGCGTACATATGATCAGATCCAGTACTGGATCAACAGCGCGAAGGATACGGCAGATGCCGCTATCGCCCTGCTGCATGGTTATATCGCATATGAGGAAGGAAACAATGCGGATGTATGGACATATTACTCCAACGCGCAGACAAGTTTCGAAAACTCCAAGACATATGGATTCTGGTATGTGGATCATACTGAATATGCGGAATTTGGCGTACAGCACATCGTTCCGTTCGTAGAAGACATGATGGCGGATCTCGCATCTAAAGTATCCGGCATCGTGGATCCGACGGCGATCGTACAGCGTTATATCACCAACCGCAGCGACAATCCGGGCGGTGATGAAGAAAACGTATTTGATGGCAGTGATTCCACTTATATCACATATTCCAGCCCGAACAGCATCGCTGTCGGCGAATATGTCGGTGTGATGTACAACCGTGCCATCACGGTAAATTCCATCGAATTCAAGATGGGCAACACCAACCTGCATGATACGTTCACTTCCGCAAAGCTGCAGTACACGGTAAATGGTTCTGAATGGATCGATATCGAAGGCAGTGAATATACCGACAACCGTTCCGAGATCAGCATGGATGGTCTGGACATCGAAGCAAGAGGTATCCGCCTGATCGCCACGGGTGTCAGATCGAATACTTGGCTGAGCGTGCGTGAGATCAATATCAATGACCGCAACAATACGAGCAGCGATACGCCGAGCGGCGGACAGATCGCGGTAACGCCGTATCGTTCCGCTTGGAATATTTACAGTGGTAATGATTCCAGCCTGACTGACGGCAATGACAGTACTTATGTCTGGTATAATCCAGGAAATATCAGCGGCGGCGATTACAGCAACGTTGGTGAATACTTCGGTATGGATGCTGGTTCTGTCGTCAATGTCGGCACCGTTCGTTTCGTTGTGGGCGCAAGCGGCAGCGTAGATAAATGGACAAGCTACCATATGGAATATTCTGTTGACGGTCAGTCCTGGACGACTGTCGCAAGCTACACCGGCGCATCAAGCGGACAGGATATCATCGAAGAAGATCTCGGCGGTGTGGAAGCGCGCTATGTGCGTCTGGTCAATGACCAGCATGTCGCGAAATGGATCCGCTTCTCTGAAATGAGCATGACCGACGCGAACTATAAGACCACAGATTATACGTACACTAACAGTGATGCGTGCACGACGATCGGCAATGACCATACCCTGTCTTCTACTTCTCTGGAAGCAACAGAGGGCATCACGCTGCAGCCGGGCGAATACGTAGGTATCCAGCTGGAGCGCATCAAGGAGATCGAAAGCATCGATGTCGATGTGACGACTGACGCTCTGACGCTGCAGTTCGCTGAGAACCAGGTCGAATGGAGAACTGGTACAGATTATGGCAATGTGCGTTATATCCGACTGATCAACAACACGGACAGCGCAGTGACCTTCGATCTGAACACCTTTACGGTCAACTCGGTAGAGGTCGAGGAAAACGAATTTGTCGAGACGACGATGGGCATCAATTCTGCGTATGGCGCAAATGATTCCCGCCGCACAGGCACGCTGCTCAATGCGTTTGATGGTGAGCTTGACACGGTAACGCGTTTCCAGGATTATCCGCAGGAAGGCGGTTACATCACATATAAGCTGGGTCAGACGAGAAGCATCTCTAAGATCCGCATGTACAACACCGATGGTGAGCTGAACTATCTGCGTGATGGCAAGATCCAGGTTTCTGCCGATGGCGAAAAATGGGTCGACGTTGCTGAGATCGGCGATGGCGTAGAAAATGATAACCATGACAGCCAGGCAACAGACGGCTGGACGCATGATTCCGTGAACCCGGGTAATTATTACTTTGAGGGCGAACTGGATGAAGCAGTTGAAGCAAATTATATCCGTATCCTGTTTACCGCAGATTATGATCATCGTTTCATTGCCATCAATGAGTTTGTGATCAATGATGGTGAAGTCGTGAAGACGGTCAATGACCCGACTTACAGCGCGACCGGATACACCGGAAGCGGTGAAGATTTCTACTATCTGACCGATGGGGATTACACGACTGCGTTCACGGCACCGACCGACAGCGGCGAGATCACCTATAAGCTGAGCGAAAACACGAATATCAACTATCTGACGATCATCCAGAGCAGCAATATCTCCAACGCTACCGTCATGGCGCGTGTAGGCGCTGATGAATGGATCACGCTGGGTACGATGGACGCAAGTCTCAATGTCTTCTACAACACAGAGCATGAGAACATCTTTGAGATCAAGATCGTTTACGATGGAGTTGCGCCGAGCATCTATGAGATCATCGCAAGAAATGTTGAAGGCATCAGCGGTGAAACGGATAAGGCCGCGTTGAACGAAGCGATCGCAGCGGCAGAAGCGCTGGATGGCGAAGACTATACGGCGAACAGCTGGCAGGCGCTGCAGGATGCCCTGACTGCCGCACAGACAGTTGCGGACAATGCGACCGCAAGCCAGAGCGAGATCAACAATGCCGCAAACGCGCTGAACAGCGCAGTCAGCGCATTGCAGATCAAGGCGAGCGAAGCGGCCATCGACGCATTGCAGAATGTGGTCGACAAGGCGAATGCCCTGCAGGAGGATTCCCTGGCAGAGCTGATCGCTGCCGCACAGGCACTGCTCGATGATCCGGCCAACGCATCCGTGACGGCAGTTGTCAGCGCGATGCTCGATCTGAGCGAAGCGATGGCAGACCTGAACACGGATGAAAGCAGCGACAAGCTGAAAGAAGACCTGCTGGCGACGATCGACTACATCGAAGAGAACATCCTGCCGAATCTGGACAACGTGCGTCCGGGCAAGGTACAGGAGCTGGAGACCGCGATCGCTCAGGCATATCAGGTCTACAACAACGCGAAAGCCACGGATGATGAGATCCGCAGCGCGATCCGTAATTTGACCGAAAAAGCGCAGGAGCTGTGGCAGATCGTATCAAAGGCCGAGCTGAATGCGCTGATCGAAGCAGCGGAAGCGATCGCGGCAGATGGCTACAGCGAAGTAAGCTATGAGGCATTGCAGGCAGCGATCGAAGCGGCAAAGGGCACAGCGGCAGATGATGACGCGACGACGACAGAAGTAACGACCGCGATCACCAATCTGGCGACGGCGATCGCCAACCTGGAAGAGATCACGCTGGATACGAGCGCGCTCGAGCATGAGATCGAACTCGTTACGGAGATGATCGCCAACCTCGACGACTACGTTCCGAGCAGCGTAGAAGGTCTGGAGAACAAGCTGGAAGAAGCGAAGCTCGTGCTGCAGACGGCAGAAACACAGTCTGCCGTTGACACAGCAACAGCAATGCTGAGAGAGGCACGCCTGAATGCGAGAACGCTCGCAGACAAGGAAGCGCTCTATGAAGCACTGGCAGCATACAGCGGATACAGCGAGAATGATTACACGCCTGAGACATGGACAGCATTCTATGGCGCATACAACAACGCGCTGAAGCTCTACAATGATCCGGAAGCGACACAGGCTGATGTGAACGCAGCAGTGGAAGCACTGAATGCGAAAGCAGACGCACTGGTGGAAGCACCGGCATCACAGGAGCCGAAGGAAGACGCTGAAGTGACGCAGAAGCCGGCACAGTCGGCAGGCAGCACGA
>ERZ1643249.3121-NODE-3121-length-14773-cov-4.673665_pt1 | contig 14773 bp, 13 predicted proteins | sample MGYA00579263_ERZ1643249 | MGnify/ENA primary metagenome ERZ1643249 (study PRJEB29033, sample SAMEA4952264) | chicken gut metagenome | biome: Broiler Chicken; feature: Gastrointestinal Tract; material: Caecum | place: Ireland | collected 2018 | study: Broiler...
TCGTGGTTGGCTTGGAAGAATGTTGTTTTCTGGAGAAGAAAGCTTGAAAGAAGTCAATGTTCTTTCTGGAGGAGAGAAAGTCAGATGTATGCTCGCAAAAATCATGCTTGAATCTGGAAACTTTTTGATCTTGGACGAGCCTACAAACCATCTTGACCTTGAAAGCATCACATCTTTGAACAAAGGAATGATAAATTTCAAAGGTTGCATGCTTTTTGCAACCGGCGACCAAGAAATCATTGAAACAGTGGCGAATAGAATCATTGACATTGTTGACGAAAACATAATCATTGACAAGCAAATGTCCTATGAAGAATATATGGATAAATTTAAAAATTAAATATTAAAATTATTAAATATTAAAATAAAAAACATTTTAATTATTATTTTAAATATAAAAAAAATAAATTTTTTAATTATTTATTACAAGTTTTTCTATTAGATAAATAAACGAGAATAACAAAAAACAAACAATTTTTTGCCTGTTTTTTTATAATTTAATTTTTTCAGAAATTTCAGGAATTTTTGAAATATTTTTAATTTCTTTAAAATGTGAAATATTATTATCTTTTATGGCGAATGTATAAACCTTATTGTCTCCTTTTTTATCCTTACACATATACAATCCTTTGTCGCCTTCCAAAACCATTCTACAAATCATTTCAATATCAGATTCATTGTCATTGTATGTGTAAAAAATGCTTAGGGTTCTTTTTGATAAACTGCTTGAAAATCTCAATTTTTCAACACCTTCTTTGATTTTTCCTTTGTTATCTATTCTCTTCATTCTTTTCCCAACAAAGACTTGGGTGAAACGAGCCTTATATGATCTTTCTGTTTCCATTTTCAAAAAATTATCAACAAAACAACTCAATTCTCTCAATATCTTTTCTCTTGACACAGACATAACATCCAAAATCTCTCTCCACTCTCCCAACAATCTGATTTCTTTCATTATAACCTCCAGATAAAATACAATATGTATTGTAACACTTTTAAATTATCAAAATCAATGCTTATTTTGATTTTTCATTAAAATGTTTGACATTCAATCTCTTTTATTGTAAACTCATAACAGCAATGACGGAACTGGCAACTCCTGAGCAAACGCTTGTCGGCGTAAAGACAGTAATGAGGTAAGAATTTTCTTACGAAATAGGGTGGAACAGCGGTTTTGGAAAATCGCCCCTGTGCTTTGTTTTGGCACAGTTTTTTTTATTAATTTTGTGCTGAGAAATTAAAAGGAGAAATATATGGAAGAGAAAACAAATTTAACAATGGACAAAATTGTCAACCTTTGCAAAGCAAGAGGTTTTGTATTTCCAGGAAGTGAAATCTATGGTGGGCTTGCAAACAGTTGGGACTATGGCCCAATTGGAAGTGAACTCAAGAAAAACATTAAAGAGCTTTGGTGGAAGAGATTTGTTCACGAAAATGAATATAATGTCGGAATTGACGCTGCAATCATCATGAACCCAAGAGTTTGGCAAGCAAGCGGACACCTTACCAACTTTTCTGACCCATTGATTGATTGCAAAAGTTGCAAACAACGTTTCCGTGCAGACAATTTGATTGAAGAATTTTCTAAGGGAACAGTTTCTGCAGAAGGAATGTCCAGAGAAGACATGGAAAAATACATTCAAGAAAACAAGGTTAAATGCCCAAACTGCGGACACAGCAATTTCACAGGTCTTAGAAATTTCAATTTGATGTTTAAAACCTTTATGGGTGTGACAGAAGATGCAAAAAGTGAAGTTTATCTGCGTCCAGAAACAGCTCAAGCAATGTTTGTTGACTATAAAAACGTTGTCAGAACACAAAGACCAAAGATGCCTTTTGGTATTGCTCAAATGGGCAGAAGTTTCAGAAACGAAATCACTCCAGGAAATTTCATTTTCAGAACCAGAGAATTTGAACAAATGGAACTTGAATTTTTCTGCAAACCTGAAACTGACCTTGAATGGTTTGAATATTACAAAAACCAAATGAGAACTTGGCTTTATGACCTTGGAATCAAAAAAGAAAACTTGAGAGAAAGAAATCACTCAAAAGAAGAACTGAGTTTCTATAGCAAGGCTACTTGCGACTTTGAATTTTTGTTCCCATTTGGTTGGGGAGAACTTTGGGGAATTGCAGACAGAACAGACTATGACCTTACTCAGCATCAAAAAGCAAGTGGGGAAAACATGGAATATATCGATCCTGTCACAAATGAAAAATACATTCCTTATGTCGTTGAGCCGGCACTCGGCGTTGACAGAATGTTCTTGACAATTCTCTGCAATGCTTATGCAGAAGAAACAGTTGGAGAAAACGACACAAGAGTTGTTCTTCATCTTATTCCTGCTCTTGCTCCTTACAAAGTTGCGGTTTTGCCACTTTCTAAAAAACTTTCAGACAAAGCAAGAGAAGTCTACCGCAAACTTTCAAAATCTTTCAACTGTGACTATGACGAAGCAGGCTCAATTGGAAAAAGATATCGCCGTGAAGACGAAATTGGAACTCCTTATTGCGTAACTATTGATTTTGACACCTTGGAAGATGACACTGTCACAATCCGTGATCGCGACACAATGGAGCAAATTCGTCTTTCAATACCTGAAATCGAAGATTATATTAGAGAAAAAATCAAATTTTAATTAAACCCCTTGACTCCCCCCCCCGCCATTGATGTATTATAAGAACGATAATATGCTAAAGAGGTTTTTGTTATGTCTACTTATGATATCATCAACACGGTTGTTTGGGATGTTTTTGCTGCCCTATTGTTATATCAAATATTGTTTGTTATCATTGGATTGTTTAAAGTTAAAAGATACAAACCTGCAAAAAAACAACATGAGTATGCCATTTTAATTGCTGGAAGAAACGAAGAAGCCGTAATCGGACAACTTATTGACAGCATAAAAAATCAAAATTATGATATGACAAAGATAAAAATTTTTGTTTGTGCAGACAATTGTTCTATAAATGACAAAACTGCTGAAATTGCAAGACAAAAAGGAGCAATAGTTTATGAAAGACACGACCTTTCAAAAATAGGGAAGTGTTATCCTTTGGACTTGATGTTGAAAAATATGGTTAGAGATTTTCCTAATTATCATCCAGAAGGATTTTTTGTTTTTGATGCCGACAACATTCTCGACAAAAACTATATATTAAAAATGAATGATGCATTTGATAGCGGAGAAAAAATTATCACTTCTTACAGAGCTTCAAAAAATTTTGACCAAAGTTTGATGGCAATGGGCTCTTCTGTTGGATTTATTCGTGAATGTCGTTTTTTACATGCACCAAGAAATCTTTTAAGTTTATCTACATTTGTTTCTGGAACAGGATTTTTGATATCTTCAGAAGTTTTTGACTATAAAAAAGGTTGGAACTACAACACTATTTCTGAAGATTATCAACTGACTTGTGATAAGGTTATCAAAGGAACAAGGGTTGCATATTGTGACGATGCGATTTTTTATGACGAACAACCCACAACATTAAAACAAACTTATCGACAAAGGCTCAGATGGCAAAAAGGTTGTTACATAATTTTTGGAATGTTTCTTGGAAATCTTCTTTTCAAAATGGTCAATTTTTTGATTTTATTGTTCATCTTGGTCCAATTCCTCTTTGTTCAACTTCTTGGGCTTTGTTCAATGGTCTTTGGGCTTTTATAGAATGTGTTGTAAAAATTATTGCTGGAGAACCTTTTGCTCTCACAGTTGGGCTTCTTTTGTTGAGTTTGCTTAAATTTTTTGCATTGTTATATTTAGGCTTTTTCATTTATGGTTCCCTTTCGGTTTTAAAAGATTGGAAAAGAATCAAAACCACCAATAAAAAGAAAATTCTTTCTATGTTAGCATATCCAATTTTTATGTTTTCTTTAATTCCTATCCCTTTCATCTCTCTTTTCAAAAAAATTGAATGGAAACCTATTAAACATTCTTCATCAAAAACCGTTTCAGACATTGAAAAACAATAAAAAACTTGTCAAAATGACAAGTTTTTTTGATAAATTCTTAGTCTAACCAAATAACTTTTCCCATAACAAGAAGAGTGATAATGTCAACAAGCCAGAAAATTGCTGGGCAGAATAACAACATCAAAACTGCAAGAACAATACCAAGTGCGTTTTCTTTGCTTATTGAACGGCAAAGACGATATACAGCCCACAAAATGTCAAGAATTTAGACTTAATTAAATATATGAATTTAAAAATTTTTAAATACCTTTTTGATAATAATTTTATTATTCTTTCAAATAATATGTTCAAGGAGGAAATAAATAATGAAAGAAGAGTTAAATTCTGGAGTTCGTTGTAATGTGAGTGATTGTGTTTACAACGACAAAGGTGCAAACTGCAACAAACTCGTGATTGATGTGTCTATGGGAGAAAAAATCTATCTTCCAGAAGGAGAAACTCCTCATTTTTGCAAGAGTTACATCTGCAAAGAATGCAACGGCTCAATTGACAAAGCAGAAGAGTAAAATACTCAACAAGAAAAAACCGCATCAAAACATGCGGTCTTTTTTTGTTAAGAATGTCCAACCAAGCATACTCCTAAACAAACTTGCCCAATAAGTCAATCTTGCACTATCCAAAAATTCTTTACATTTCTTTACTTCTTCTTCTGTTAAGAATTCTCTCAAAAAATCTAGTGCAAAGACCGATGCTTCTTTTTCTATTTGAATTTCTTTATATTTAAGAAAAATGGCAAATATGAAAATCAATAATCCAAGCCCAAGGCACACAAGACCAACAATCAAATAGACAATCTCCTCCAAAACCCCAAAGACTTGAAGAAGACTTAAAACAGCACCCACAAGCACCACCGGTAAGAAGAAAAACCCACAAATTTTTCCTGTTCTTCTCATCTTCCAATGTTTTTTTAATTTGTCCCCTGTCGCATCTTGTTTTGCATGTCCTAACTCGTGTGAAACAATAGCAAGAGAAGCCAAACTGTTTGAAGCCATTGTCTTTTGACTTAAAGCAACAATTCCTGCACTGTAGTGATCTTGATATTCCGGACAAGCCATGATTTGAAGTCTGCTTTGAAAATGTTTTTTGTTTATCGCACCAACATAATCAAGCGTGCTTATTCCATAGCTGTTTTTATATTGGTTGGTCTTTTTGAGATTTTCTGTGTAATTGTCAAAAGAGAAACTTGCAACAGCAAGTGCAAAACACAAAAAGATGGCAAAAACTATTACAATCCCAACAACTATATATGTTAACATGGTTATATTATATATTAAAATTCATATTTAATCAAATGCTTATGGAAGATTGTTTGAATTTCATGTCACTAAAAGAACGACGCTTCCTTTATAAATTTTCGTGCCAGCTGGTGGAAGTTGTTTTGTTATGATTGAACCATCTCCGTCTATTTCATATTCAATCCCAACTTTTTTCAACTCAGCAACCGCATTTGCCAAACTTAAACCAACAACTTGAGGCATGATAACTTCTTCCAAAACCACAGAGGGGTCATCTTTTGGAATGTTGTAAAATTCAAACAATTGACTGAAGAAACTTTTTCCATATGGTGCCGCCACAATTGAGCCATAATATGCGCCAGCACTTGGTTCGTCCACCAAAATCATGAAAAGATATTTTGGATTGTCAGCAGGATAGGTTCCGATAAAACTTGAGATATATTTCCCATTTGCAATCTTTCCACTTTCATCATATTTTTGTGCTGTTCCTGTTTTCCCGCCAACATTGTATCCTTCAACAAAGGTATAATCCCCTGTTTTGTTTTCCGCTTTTTGAAGAAGCCCATTGACAATCTCACTTGTTGTCTCGGAAATTATTCGTTTTTCTTTGACTTGAGGAGTATAAGTCACATTACCGTCGACATCTGTTATTTCTTTAATAACCGTTGGGGTGTGATAAACTCCACCATTTGTAATTCCCGCAACTATAGAAAGAAGTTGAATTGGTGTGACGGCAATGGCGTGGCCAAATCCCATTCTCGCCAAGTCCACTGTTTTAACCGATGACTTTGGCATCAAAATTCCAGCACTTTCTCCATTTATGGTTATCCCTGTCTTTTGCCCTAGCCCAAATTTCTCCATATAAGAATAAAATCTGTCAATTCCAAGCCTTAATGCCAGATCCATAAAACAGCAGTTGCAAGAATTGGAAAAGGCTTCGGCAAGTGTTTGATCTCCATGTCCTATTGTCTTCCAACATTTGATTTTCTGTCCGTCCACAATTCTATATCCAGGACAATAAAAATGGTCATCAAGGCTGACAACACCCGCTTCCAATGCTGCAGCAACTGTCAAAATCTTGAAGGTTGAACCTGGTTCATAGGTGTCAGTAACCGCTTTCATTTTTGATTGATCAAACAGAGAAGACAAATCATCACGAGGAGGATCATTCAAATCAAAGCTTGGTTTTGACGAAATTGCCAAAATCTGACTTGTTTCAGCATCCATAACAATTCCTGTGACACTTTTGGCTTCTTGCTCAGAATATGCTTGTTCCAAAATTTGTTCCAATATGATTTGAATTTTGCTGTTCGCAGTCAGTGTCACATCATCGCCAGCAATTCCACTGACATAATATCTTATACTTCCACCAATTTCTTTCCCTTGCAAATCACTTTGCACATAACTATATCCATCTGTTCCAGTCAGATATTCATTCAAATATGCTTCAAGTCCCGCTTGTCCTTCGTTGTCAATTGAAGAAAAACCCAACAACTGAGTAAGCAAATTTCCATAGACATAATATCTTCCAACATTTTCTGTCAAATAGACTCCATCAAGTTTTTCTTTGTAAATCTGTTCTGCCATGTCCGCATCAATCTGCATTTTGAGCAAAACTTCTGAAATGTTTTTCTTGGAAACTTTTTCAAGTGCCGTTTGAAAATCTAGTCCAAGCAAATTTGAAAGAACTGTTGCTGTGTGAGTTGGACTCTTGACTTCTCTGCCTCTGACATAGACATCATAGGTTGTGTAACTGACTGCCAAAGTGTCTCCTGTGCTGTCAAAAAAAGAACCTCTTGAAGCAGTCAGTGACAAATCTCTTGTCCACTGATCTGTTGCTTTTCTCTGAAGTTCTTTTCCATTGATTATTTGCACGACAAAAAGCCTAACTGATAGGCTACAAAACACTAATAACAAAACTAAACATACTGCTTTAATTCTTTTTTGCAAGGAATGAAGAGTGTAAGGTTTTTGCAAGATTAACCTCCAAACAACCCTCCTAAGAAAGAACAAAGTTTGTCAAACCAATTGCTGTATTCTCCCAAATCTCCAGCATCCAACAAATCGTCAGGATAAGTTTCAATGATTTCCATACCCTGTTTTGCTGTGTCAAGTTTGTAGATGTTTTGCAGATATTTTGCCAAATTGAGTTTGTAAGTTTCATCAATTTGAATAAATTGAGTGTTCATGTTATCAATCAAAATGGTGTTTGCAACACAGACAACAGCACTCGCACCAAGTGCACAAGCAAGGGCAATTCCCGCCACTTTTTTCTTGTTGACACTCTTTGTTTTTGTTTTCTTTTTCAGTTTGACAATCTTTTTGTTCTCTTCAATCAAATCATAGTTGGGTTTTTCGATGATGTTTTGAGAGACTTTTGCTTGTGGTTTTTGTTCTTGAACAATTTCTTCTTCATTTTTTGTATTTTCAAATTGCTGTTGAATCAAAACTTCTTTGTCAATTTTGAACTGCTCTTCTGCTTTTTTCTCTTCTTGTCTTTTGACATCACCAATTGTCATATCTTCCAAGGAGTTCAAATATTCGGTTTTTAAAGTTGTTTGCTGTGCTTGTGGTTTTGATTCTTCTTTGACTTTAAGTTTGATTGAAACACTTGGTTTGTCTTGTGTTTTGCTGGTCGTCACTTCTTTTTTTTCTGTTTCTTTTTCCACAATAAGTCTGTCCATATATTATATTTTCCTCCTTTTTGCCATATTCACTAAAGCTTTATATTCTTTCAATAATTCTAAGTTTTGCACTTGTGCTTCTCGAATTTTCTTTTTGTTCTTGTTCTCCTGCAATGATTGGTTTTCTGTTGACAAGTCTGATTTTTGCCTTGTGTCCACAAATGCATATCGGTGTCTTTGGTGGACAAATGCAATTTGTGCTTTCAAGTTTGAAAACATTTTTGACAATTCTATCTTCAAGACTGTGAAATGTCAAGACGCAACCTCTTCCACTCTTTCCAAGCAAATCAATCAACTTCTCCAGAAGTTCGTCAAGACCTTCCAACTCTCCATTGATGAAAATTCTCAATGCTTGAAAAACTTTCTTTGATGCCCCACCACGAGAATAGACAACTTTCTTTGGCATGCTGTTTTCAATAATGTCACGCAATTGGAATGTTGTTTCAATTTTTCCTTTTTCCCTTTGTTTGATTATGTTTTTGGCGATGCTTGTCGCAAATTCTTCTTCGCCATATTCTTTCATGATTTTGACCAAATCTTCATTTGATATGAACTGACACCCAAATCAATCAAAAAACCATCGATTCTGTCAATTCCGTATTGAGTTTTCAAAATGTCAGGAGCTTCTTTGTAGTTTGATTTTATCAAAGTGGCTTTGTCTTTAAATTTTTCCAGGACTTGTGAACTTTTTCTGATTGCATCACTGTCTCTGTCAAAAGCATAGAGATGTCCACTTTTTAATCTTTTTACAATTTCAAAAGAATGTCCACCACCACCAACAGTGCAATCGACATAAATTCCATTTGGTTTGATATTCAATCCTTCAATCACTTCTACAAGCATGATTGGTGTGTGTTTAAATTCCATCTCTCTTCCCTGAACTTGATTATATCACACAATCAAAAATATTCCAAAAAAAAGAGATTGGTTTTTCAATCTCTTTTCTTTTAAGCAACATCAAATAGCAATTTGAGTGCCGTTCCAATTTCGCTATCTGTTCCGTATGCTGTTTCAATTGCAATTTTAATGCTGTCACCATATTGTTGTTTATCTTCAGAACTCAACAAACCATCTCTTGATTCACTTGTGTCAATCAGATGTTTCAAGTTGTTGATTGTTTCAACAATTTCCTCTTCAGACTTATCTGTCATGCCATCAATAACACCTTTGATGTTTGCCACATAATCCACAATTGTTTCATTGCTTAATGTGATATCACTAACACTGTCAGCAAGTGCTGCCGCAAAATCGATGACTCCATCGAGTTCTGACAAGGTCTGCTCGTAACTTGCATAAGTGTAATATCCCTCAGCACCAGACACACCAAGGTATCCTTTGACATCTTTAAAGAAATCATTTGTTGGATCAGTTTCATATGATGGGTTTTGTGTGATATTTTCGCCTGTCATATACCAAATGATATTTGCAAAAATTTCGTTGAACACACCATCTTTTGCACCATCGTTATATGCGTTAACTTTCAATTCATCCAAAATGATTCCAAGTTGTTCCAGTGTCAATTCTGTGTCTCCTGTGACAGTTGAAAGCAAGCTTGAAATTATTTCAATCACTTCTGCCTTCTCTGATTTGAGATTTGTCAAACTTGTGTCTGGTTGAACTCTTGTGATTTCGCTGATTGATTGGTCAATCATATCAAAAATTTGATTGGTTAATCCTTCAAATGCTCTTGCACTGAAAACTGGATCAAGTGTTTCAGAAAGAACATTGTTTTCAATCATTGCATTCAAAACATCTTCCATTTCTGTTGTTCCAGAGAGCAAAGCTTTGAGATATGTCTGATTGTCAACACCAACTGATCCTTTGTTGAGAGAAATCAAAACTTCTCCAAGATATTTGAGTTCTTCGTCCCAAACCATAACACCATTCTTCTCAGCAACTGCAGCATCTTCTTTGATTTTGTCAATGCTTATGAGTCCGTTTGTGTTTTCTTCGCTTCCAAGTTGATCAACAAGTTGATTGAAAAGTTCGTTCAAATTCAAAACCTTGAGTTGATAGATTGGAAGAAGCATATCAGAAAGTAAGTTTGGATTTTCTTCAAGTCCTGTCAAAACACTGTCAAGCAAAACATCAAAATCTCCACCTTCACCAAGATTGCTTAAATCAATCTTTTGCAGTTCCAAGATTGGAGTTTTTACAAAGTTGACAAATTTTGTGTAAGTGTCAAGTTTTGTTGTTGTTTCATCTTCAGGAGTCAAATAAACTTCATCTCTAAGCAAATTGAAATCATATAATGTCAAAATATTGTCAAGCACATAAACATCATTTGGTCTTGTTTCTCCATTTGCTGGAAGAACAATAATTTCAAGAGTTCTGACATTGTCAAGAGTTGTTCCAAGTTGTGTGAGAACATTTTCAAGATCATTAAGGTTTGAAAGATATTCAAGTGGATTTTCTGCTTGCATCATTGCAGAAATGTCAACTTTTTCATTGATTGAAATGAAGTCATCAACTGCTTGCAAGATGTCATCAATCATTTGTTCTTTGTTCTCAATGTTTGTATTGAGAGCAATTTCAAGGCCTTGGTCATTCTGCAAATTTTCTGAAATTGCTTCTGAAGCAAATTCTCCCAAAGTTTCAAATGTGTCATCAACAAGATTGAGTTGTAAAACATTTTGAGCAATTTTCTTTATTGACAAACTGTTGTCACTAATCAAATTCAAAACACTTGTGAGCATATCTTCTTTGTTTATGTTTTCAAATTCTGAAATCAACCCACTTTTAAACAATTCATCTGCAACATCAACAATGCTTAAGATATCATGCTTCAAATATTCATAAGCATCAAAATCAACACTTGTAAAGCGTGTATATAAATCATTGATAATATCTTGTGCAATTTGTGGAAGTTCTTGCAAATTCAATTCTTCTTTGAGAGTTTCAAAATTTACAACAATATCATTAATTGTGTCAGAAATTACAGTTTTGAAAAGTCCATTGTTTAAGAATTTTTCAAGATTTGCTTTTAAATTTGTTAAATCTATAGAAATATAATTTTGGTCAATCACACTGTTATAAACTACAGCAACTTCGTCATAAACATCTGCAACCGTCAAAATTTCTTTTCTAAGTTCAATCTTTTCTCCATCAATTTCAAAGTTTGAAAGTCCATCAAATAAAGCATTATCAAGTCCGCCTGCACCAGCAATTTTTCCAACAACACTGTCATTATAAGCCAAAATAATCTCAGAAACTTCTGGTGGAATCATTTCGTTCAAAGTCTCTGCAATGCTCTTCATTTTGCTGTTTTCCGGTGTTAATTCTTCGCCTTCTTCTGCATTAACTTCCAAAGTTTGTGTTTGTGCAGGTGGAAGTTGAACAAGTTCTTCATATGTCTTTGTGAGCGATGTCAATGGTGCAAAAAGAACAAACAAAAACAAAAAGCCTTCAACCATTCCAATGATTCCGCCATATGCACGATATGGCTTTGTTTTTTCAAAATCTTTCTTTTTCTTTCCAAAAGCAAGTCTGGCAACAATAAGGTAGATGATATCAAAAATCAAAAATACAACCAATGTCAAAAGAATGAACATAATTGGAGAAACTATGGCATTTGGAAGTCTTTCCAAAAATTCTGTTGCAGTTTCAAACTGGGAAATGTCAAAATTTGTTTGAATCATTGAAATGATATATTCACTTATTGTGTAATTTTGCCCATCAATAGGAATGGTGACCCCCAAAATTGCATTTGTGATAGGTTTTGTGATAAAGAAAGACACCACAACACTGACAACCAAAAACAGCAAGTGTAATGATGATCTTTTGAGACCTCTGACAAGTCCTGCAATCAAACCTATGAGCAGAAATAAAATCAAAATTCCTATAGATACCCACATTATTATATCAGCCATTTTGAATTCTCCTTTTCAAAACAAAATGTTTAAGTTGTTATAATTATATAATATTTTTTTCTTTTTATCAACATTTATTATTGCATTCAAGTTCTGATTTAAAGATTTTTAAGTCGTTTTAGAAATTTTTCCGTCTATTATTGTATATAATTTTCCTTCAATCTCTCTTTCATCTGTGCAAGTGATGAACGTTTGAGTTCTGTCTACAAACTTCAACAATCTTTTTTGTCTGTCAATATCAAGTTCACTGAAAACATCATCAAGCAAAAGAATTGGATATTCTCCATTTATGTTGAACATATTTTCAAGTTCGGCAAGTTTAAGCGACAATGCAACCGTCCTTTGTTGCCCCTGAGAACCAAAATTTTTAACTTCAACATCATTCAAATAGATGTCTATGTCATCTCTGTGCGTTCCGATGCTGGTGTAACCAAGTCTGAAATCTTTTTCGAGATTTTTTTTCAACAACTTGTCCATTGAAACTTCAAACTTTTCATCCAAATTCACTCCACAACCACACTTATATTTCAATGTCAAGTTTTCTTTTCCACCACTTATATATGAATGTGCTTTTTGAGAATAAGGCATGATCTGCTCAATGAACTTATTTCTTTCAAAGGCAATAAATTTTGCTGAAGTCACAAGCGCCCTATCCCAAATGTCAATTGTTTCTTTGACCGCTTCCAAGGTTTGGCTGTTTTTGAGAAGTTTGTTTCTGTTTGCCAAAATTTTTTCATATCTCGAAAGTTGATAGAAATATCTTTTGTTGTTTTGAGATATGTCAATATCCATAAATTTTCTTCTCTCATCAGGACTTTCTCTGACAAGTTTCAATTCCTGTGGCGAGAAAAAGACAACATTGATTTCTCCAATCAATTCTCCAATTTTTCTTATTGGGAGTCTATTGATTTTGATGCTCTTTTTTTGAGTTTTGTTCAAATTTATGTCAATTTCAACATCTCGATATTTTTTGTTTGCTTTAAGTTTGATTGAAGCGTTTTCTTCTCCCCATTTGATCAAATCTTTATCTTTGCAAGATTTGAAACTCTTTCCAATGCAACAATAAAAGATACTCTCAAGCAAATTTGTCTTTCCTTGAGCATTCTTTCCAATGAAAACATTGACCTTGTCATCAAACTTGACATGAAGGTCAGAGTAGTTTCTGAAATTGTGAACTGAAAGGGTTTCTATCTTCATCAAAGTTATTTTACCACAAAATTTTTATATTTCAAACTTGCTTGACAATTTATTTTTTCCAACTTATAATTTTCGTATAAAAATCGCATCTTTGCCGACCATGATACTGTATGATTTTTAAGTTAAATTAATCGGAGAAAACTATGCAAGAGATAAGTGTAATTTGGCAACAAGTGTTGGAAAAATTGGAACTTCGAATTTCGTCGGTTTCGTTTATGCTTTGGATTAAGACAATCAAACCAATTGAAATTGATGACAAAGACAATTTCATCATTGCTGCTCAGTCAGTTTCTGCAAAAAATCAAATTTTGAGAAACTTTATCGACAAAATCAATGATTGTTGCTTTGAAGTTGTTGGAAAACCTTTAAAAATTGTTGTTCTTGACCCAAACGAAGAGATTGAATATCTCAAAAACAACAGAGTTGAAGAAAAGAACGTTTCTTCCAAAGAAGAAAAAAATCCTTTTGTTGAAAAGTTCACTTTTGACAACTTTGTCGTTGGAAAAAGCAACCAATTTGTCTATGCTGCAGCAAGAACAGTTGCCGAACATCCTGGAAAAAGATACAACCCTCTTTTCATTTATGGAAGTTCAGGACTTGGAAAAACTCACCTTTTGCATGCAATTGGAAACTATTTAAGAGAATATCAACCAAATCTAAAAATTAAATATGTCACTTGTGAACAATTCACAAATGATTATATTTCTTCACTCTATTCTTCCACAAAAAACAAAGCAATCATGGAGTTCAGGGAAAAATATAGAAATCTTGATGTATTGATGGTGGACGACATTCAGTTCATATCAAACAAAAAAGAAACTCAAGAAGAATTTTTCCATACTTTCAACGAAATGACTTTGAGCAACAAACAAGTCATAATCTGTTCTGACAGACCTCCAAAAGAAATTGCAACTTTGGAAGACAGATTGAGAACAAGATTTGCAAGTGGACTTATTCACGACATTCAACAACCTGACATTGAGACAAGAATTGCCATTTTGCATAAGAAAAGTCAACTTGAAAAATATTATGCTGAAGACGACGTAATCAACTATATTGCAGAACACATTGACACAAACATAAGAGAACTTGAAGGCAAACTCTCAGAGGTTTATTTCCTTGCCACTCTTTCTGGAAAAAAAGTTGCAACAATGGAGGAAGTCAAAGACATCTTCTCAAATCAAAAGGAAGAACTCAAAAATGACCTTACTCCAGACAAAATCATCTCAGTTGTATGTGACTACTTCAACATCTCATACCAAGACATAACTGGCAAGAAGAAAAGCAAAGACATTGTTGAACCAAGAATGATTGCAATCTATTTGATAAGCGAACTTCTCAACCTTCCACTTGTCAACATTGGAAAGATTTTTGGTGGTCGTGACCACACCACAATCATGCATTCAAGAGACAAAATCACTCAAGATTTGAAGGTCAACAAAAAAACTCAGACACTTGTGAATGACATCAAAAATTCTTTAACAATGTAGGTCTGACAAAGTTGTCAACAATCAAATTTTGTGTTGTGTATAACTTTTCTCACTTATCCCCAAACTTATCCACATTCAAAACAATTCCAAAAATGCAATATCTAGTGGCAGACAAATGAAATTGAAAACTATATATTGAAAAACAAAAAACAAATGCCAAAGTTATACACATTTCCACACCGGCTTATTAAGAGTGATATTACTCAAATAAAAAATTTAATAAAATATTTTTAAGTGCGTGCGCATGGGCGAGAAAAATAAAAATAAATTAATTATTTTTTAATTGTATTTTGACTTTTTTGAAAGTTGTGGTATAATGTTT
>ERZ1643249.3122-NODE-3122-length-14768-cov-14.407939_pt1 | contig 14768 bp, 17 predicted proteins | sample MGYA00579263_ERZ1643249 | MGnify/ENA primary metagenome ERZ1643249 (study PRJEB29033, sample SAMEA4952264) | chicken gut metagenome | biome: Broiler Chicken; feature: Gastrointestinal Tract; material: Caecum | place: Ireland | collected 2018 | study: Broiler...
TGCTTTTAAATTAACTTCAAATCCGGAATATAATTCTTCTTCTCTGATATCTTTCATATTTTCTATTTCAAGTTTGACATTATCATCTAAATTGATACTAATAATTTCATTAATAACTTTAGTAATAGTTTCTCTATCTAGTGGTAATCCTTTAATTGTAGTATCTAAATCCATTGTACTTCTTAAATTAACACCAAATATAGAAGATAATAATAAACCGCCTTTAATAATAAACTTATCTTTATAAATTGAATTAGATATTCTTTTTAATAATGCTTCAAACATAAAATTTTGAATTATGTATTTATTAGGAATGTTAGTTTGTATTGCTAAATTAGATGCTTTTGCTTTTAAACTATCTTTATTTTTAATCATTTAAGAACCTCAAATGTATCTCTTACTTTATTATAAATATTCATCTTTTTAGCATACTCATATAATTTTAAAGTATTTTTCTTTTTACTATAAAAATATTCTCTAATAGCTTTATTAAATAATTCTGAATCTAATTTCTTTTTGTTTTTAATAATATCACAAATAGTTTTATCTAAATCGTAAACTCTAATAATATTACCAGAATCTAGTTTATAATTAATTACACCTAAATTTAAAAGTTCTTTTTTGGTATAAAATAAATTAACATTATTATTTTTTTGAAGAGATCCATTATATCCATTATTAATGGTAATATCATATTTAATAGGAATTCTATTAGAAAATCCATATAAATATAAGGCAGTCATATTTGAATAAATTGCATTCTTACTTTTACTTTGTAAAATAACAAATTCATCTACTAGTTCATTTTTCTTAATATATACTCCTCGACTTACTCTTTCTATTTTGTTTTCTTTAATAAGTTTAGTTAAATAAAATCTAGGAATATTATTATCATTAACATCTTTAGTAGTTAAATAACCATTTTTAAATAAATTTAAAATTTTATTTTCATATTCCATGTCATCATTTCCTTTCACGATTAAATTATATCATATTTAATCGTATTTGAAAATATATTTTATTTTTATTTGATTATACATACCATAGATTTTACAATTTATTAAAAAAACAATAATAAATATTAGTATCTTATATACTTTATTTATGCAAAATAAAAACGATTATTCTAAAAAAGTTAATCGTTTTAATAATTATTTTTTATAAAAAATAAACTACCTAACTAAATTAATCATTAAATCTACTTGTTCCCCACCAATCAGGCATTAATTTGTCCATAGTAATAGTCTTATATTCATTTTTATCAATTAAAATTTGAATATCTTTGGAATCTCTATCTAACTGCATAATTAGTTCTCTGCAAGCACCACATGGAGTTCCAACATCACCATTAGACATAACACATACTATTTTTTCAATTTGGGATTCTCCATTAGTTAGCATATTAAAAATAGCATTTCTTTCAGCACATATTCCAAGAGTGCTAGCTGTGTCTAAACATATACCGGTATATATGTTACCTTTTTTAGTTAAAATTACTGCTGATACCTGGCCACCTTCTATAAATGGAGAAATAACTCTTCGATTTTGAACTTTACATGCTTCATTATAAAGTTTATCCCATATTTTATAATCTTCCATAAATCTATCCTTTCTAGATTTAATCACAATTGTGATCAAACCCGTATAATCTTGTAATTAATATATTCATATTTGATCACACTCCTTTCCTAAATTTAATTACACATTTATTATACCATTTATATTTGTAAATTCCAAATTATTACAAATAAAATTCTATATATTTATCAAACACTTATATTCATACTCTACATCATACTTTTTAGTATAAATACTACTTATTCCCCTAGTAAATTTATAGGTATCATTCATAAGACAGAAAGTTGTATAGCTGTAACAGATACACCTTGACCAAATGCTGATGTTGCAAGTTCTACAGGGCCTACTTTATCCAAAGAGAATAAAATTCCAGTCCCTTCACCATTTAAATCTACCCCTGTTTTTTCACCAAATCCAAATTTGTCAATATAGTTAAATAAATTTTCTTTACCTAATCTTTGACCAAGTTCAACAAACCCCGGATTGCTGGGCACCGGTTTTATATCTAAAAAAAATTATTCGACATAATATTTAATTTTCAAAATAAATATTTTTTATACTTCCATCTTTAAAATGTATTTCTAAATTCATTTTATATCTAGTTTCTAATTTAGTAACTATAATTTTATCTATTAACAAATTTATATATATATTTAAATTATTGTATACATCACTTAGTTTTTCTATTTCTAATTCTATATTTTTTAATCTTTGATGACAATCTTTTTTTGTATCTAAATTTTTTAATTCAGTTTTTATTTTTAATATTTCTACATCATTTCTATTAAGTCTATTTTTAAGTTCATCGCTAGATATTATATTAGATATATTTAAATTAATAAGTTTATCTCTTTTATTGTTTAATTCTTTTATTTGTTCTTCTAAAGATAATTTTAATTTATTATTTGATTTAAAAAACACTTCATTACATAAGGATATAAATTCATTTTTCATTAACAATAAATTTTCACTAATATATTCTGCTATTACATCACTTATAACTTTGTCTAATACCTTCTCTTTAATAATTGCAGAATTACAAGATAATACTCCTTCATTTTTATACTTTTTACATACCCAAGTAGGATTATTTTTTCTATTACTTCCAGCACATCTAACAAATATTTCATTATGAAGATTACATATTAATTTATTTGTATATTTAGATTCATCTACTATTTTTTGATTAGTGGTTATATGAATATTTCTAGAATTATATTTCTTTTTGTATAATTCATTTGCTTTATTCCATAATTCTTCTGATACAATTGGATCAATTAAATCTGTTTTATATATTATTTGTTCACTCTTTGGAATTTTAACTTTTTTATGCGTTTTATAACTTTCTACTCTAGTTAAATTAGCAGTATAATAACCTTTGTATCTAGGATTAATTAAAAACTTTTTTAAAGTTGTACCAGAATAAGCTTTACCATTTTTATTTTTGTATCCCTTTTCATATAAAACATCAGATATTTTTTCAAATGAATATTTTCCGGTTGCATATAAATTAAATAATATTTCTATTATAGGTCTTTCTTCTTCATTTATAATCATTCTTCCATTTTTACGATAATATCCAGTTAAATTACCACCAATAATTTTTCCATCTTTAATCATTCTCTTTATTCCAAACTTAACTCTTTCAGACAATTTTCTAACTTCATCCTGTGCAAGAGATGACATTAAAGTTAATCTAAATTCACTATCTGGATAAATTGTATTTATATTATCACTTATAAAAAAAACTACGGTACCATTATTAAGAAGTTCTTCTGTATATTTGATACTATCTACTACATTACGAGAGAACCTAGATATTTCTTTCGTTACAATTAAATCTAATTTACCTTGTTTTGAGTCTTCTATCATTCTTAAAAAATTATCTCTATTTTTTATACTAGTTCCACTTATACCTTCATCAATATATTCTCCGACTAATTTCCAATTCTTATTTTCATTTATCATTTCTTTAAAATAATTAGATTGATTTTCCAAACTATTTAATTGATCATCTTTATCAGTAGATACTCTTGCATAATAACCAACATTTAAATTCATATCAAAAATGGTTTTACCTAATAATAATTCGCTTCTAGTTTTTACAATATTCATTTTCTTTTTCTTTCATTATTTTTTCGTTTGCTAATTTAAATTCTTCAAATGTTATTTTACCTTTTTGATATAACTCTTTATTGATTATTAATTTTAATTCTTTTAATATTTTTTTCATATATACCTCCCATTTAATTTTATTATAAATTTAAATAAATATGAAAAAAGCAAGAATTAATCTTGCAATATATATATTTATTTTTCATTTTTTATTTAAATAATAAATCATAGATTATCTAAGAATATTATTATTTCGTTATTTTTAAACTTAATTAAATTAGTCATTTAAAAATATATTCCATTTCTTTTACACCATTAAATGAAGTATTCCATTGATAAGAATATGGACTAATATTAGTAAATTTTACATCATCACCAATATTTAATATTTTTGATTGTGTTTCTAAATAAACATCAGTTTCGCAACATGAACAGCCATAAAATATTGTATGCATTAAATTATCATTGTCACTTGTTAAATATTGTGGATAAGCCCATCTTTGATTTGCCATTTTTGAAAAGTTTAATGTTACAACTTGAAGTCCATTATCTTGTCTAACATCAACTACATTACCATATAAAATTCCAACACCTTTAAACAAAAAATCTCCAAGTTCCACATATAATGAAATATTTTTAGGAATTAAATCTCTCATTGTTCTTAAATAATTAATTCCATCATCAAAAGACAAATCTTCAAGATGACCACCAATATTAATTTTATTTAAATTAGGAAAATAAGTTAAAATATTTTTTATTTCTTCATAAATATATTTACACTTTTCTAAATCTCTATGATCAGAATTATGTAAGTGAATGTATGTGATTTTTTTTCTAATACTTTCTTCAACTAACTTATAATCAACACCAAATCTACTAAACTCAAACTTATTATTAGAATTAAAATTAATTCGTAGCCCATTATTTTCTTTATAAGAACTAAAATTGTTAGCAACTATGTTTATGTTATGATATTCACAATATAAAAGTTCATAAGACAATGGTCCACTTACACTAACAAATTGATTAGTTAAATATTTTTCAATTATTTTAAATTCATTAATATTAGAAATATCAAAGCCAAAATTATTTGCAACTATCATTTCCAACACTTTAGGATTATTACAACACTTTACTGGAAATAGAAAATTAATGTTATTAGTTTTATTCTTTAATTTTACAATATTATTTTTTAAAATAGATAAATCAAATTCAACTCTAGGTTTCATAGCATATACCTTTTTATTCCATATATAGATTTACTTCAGCTTGTTCTTTTTCATCAAACGATAAATCACTATATTCTTTTGAATATACATCTATACCAATTTGACTATACACATCATCAGTATTAATAACAATAGCATCTTCTAGCTCATATCCAAGCATTAAAACAACCTCATCAATTTCTTCTTTTGTAGGTCCTTCAATTTCGACATAAGGAGAAAGTTTTGGCCATTTGTCTATAACAATTTCAGTATTCTTATAGTCATAAGCAATTCTCATCTTAATTTGATGTCTTGCAAAAAAATATCCTAGATCCTCTAACAATTGTTTTCCATCTTCAATACTAGGAACATTAATTTCTAACTCTTCTACTGCATCTAATTCATATTCACCTTTACTATTTACAATTTTTTTAATAGTAATAGTTGTTTCATCTCCAGTTTGTCTTAATCTCACCCATTTACTAAAATTTTCATTTGTTTTTTTCATTAATTGTAGAAGTTCATCAGAAAATAATTTGTTATAATCATTATTTGCATCATTAATAAATGCTAATAGATCGGCAGTTCCTAATGCTTTTTCTATTGTATTTAAATCTTCTTTATCAAAGCATGGTCTTATTTCAACAATTAATTTTGATAACCCTCTTTTATCATTTTCTTTAACTAAAAAATTTAAATACTTAATGTATAACTCATCAATAGTTGGCAAGTCAAAAGTATATACATCTTGAATAAACTTACCTTTGGGTTTAATACCTTTTTCTTCTAATATAGCTTTTATTTTATTTACATCTACATTTAATAATTTTATTTCTCTTTCGATTTTTCCCATAAATATCAACTCCTATCATAATTATAGCATAAAATTATGTAATAATCTTATTTATTAATCTACAATATTAAAATTTCATTTATTTTCTGGTATAATAATTTTGGAGGGTGTTATATGAATTTTAATGAATTATACAATATTGCAAAAGAACTTTCTAAAGAAATCTTTTTAAATGATAAATCTTCCTATGGTAAAGTTGCAGTTGCTTGTTTAACTGATAAAAATAATTTATATACAGGACTTTGTTTTAAAACAACTTGCAATGTAGGTTTTTGTGCTGAAACATCTGTAATTGCTCAAATGCTATTAAAAGGTGAAACTAAAATAACAAAATTAGTTGCAGTATATAATGGTAATGAGATTATATCACCATGTGGTAAATGCAGAGAACAAATATATCAATTAAATCATAGTAATTTAGATTGTGAAATATTATTACAAGATAAAGTCATTTTATTGAAAGATTTGCTACCAGAATTATAATTCTGGTTTTTTATTTTTTCTGAATTACAAATATTCTATATGGATAAGGTCTAAAATATTTTTTAAAATTTAATAATATTTTAAGTTTTGTAAGATAGTGACAAGATTTTTCTTCAACTATTTTTCCACCAGCATCTTCAATTATTTTTCTCCAAAATTTAATTTTTAAAAACCTTTCATCTCCATACATTGCTTCACTGTCATCAAAGTATTTTGTAGGAATCCCAACAATAACAGTTTTGGCAATTTTCATTTGTTTTTTTAATGTTTTTATTATCTCTTTATCACTAAAATGTTCCAAAACCCCATTACTGAATGATACATCAAATTCATGTTTTTTATAATTTAATTCTAATATAGAATCTATTTTAAATTTTGGAATATTTTTTGCACCATATTCTCTAGCTATCTTTTTAGATAAATCCAAAATATCTTTATCTATGTCAATAGCAACTAAATCATAACCTATTGATGCTAAATATGTTGATAAAATACCAGTTCCAGATCCTGCCTCAATTATTTTTTTATCTAATGAGTATTTTTTTATTAAATCTATTAAATTTTTTTTTGTTTTAATTTTATCATTTACATAATTAATAATAGATCCTTTTTGATTTATTTCATCAGTATAAATTTCATACCATGTTTTCATTTGTTCACCACCTAATTAAATAAAGTTTTTTAATGAATCTTTCAAAGCATTTCCAACTTTTTCATCTTTACCTTTATTTGTTATTACAATATCCCCATTTGCGAGTATTAAAACATATTTTTTTTCCATATCTTCTTCAATTCTAGTATCAATATTTTCTATATTGCTATTTGTTTTTATATAACTAACAACTTTATCATAAATACTTAAAGGTATATCAAATGATTCTTTATTTATTACTGCTTTTTCTCTTAATGGCATAAATTTAAATATTCTCCAACTATAAATATTATAATTATTCAAAAAATTAGTTAAATCTTCAAAATTATTAACATTATTTTTACAAACAACACTATTAATTCTCATCTTCACATCATAATTTTTTTCTTTGATATAATCTAATATTTCTTTTATTTCTCCAAAATGATTTTTTCCTCTACCAAGAGAATAATTAATATCATCGTCAATAGAATCAATAGATAAAGTAATACTATCTAAATATTTATAAATTTTATCTATTCTTTCTTTTGTTAAAAGTTTACCATTGGTAATTATTTTATTTTTAATGCCTTTTTCATGAGAAATTTTTAACAATTCATCTATTCCATTTAACAATAATGCTTCTCCACCAGTCCAAGTAATGCTTGTTACTCCAGAATTTTCTAAATTATTTAATATTTCAAGATTTTCTTCATAAGTTAAATCCATAATATTTAAAAAACGATGACAATATTTGCAATTTTGATTACAACGAGCAGTAATGTTCCAACATATTTCTTTTTCCATTATTTAACTCTCCTTGCTAATATGTAGCCAAATCTATGGAAATGATCTCTAACACAATCCACATGTGCTCCTTCAAATGAAGGATTATTATTTTCTCTAAATGATAATATTTCCCAATCTTCATTAAAATAATTTAATATTTCTTTTTTTCTATAAAATTTAGAAGATGGATAAGTTTTATAATCATTTTCATCGATAGCCATCATATAGTCTATATATAGATAGCCATTTGGCAAAACAATACTTTGCAATTTTTTTGTTTTATCTTCTAATGTAAAGTCCTGATTTGCAGAATAATGTAGAGAACAACTTGTAAATACAACATTAAATTTTTCTTTTGGCAAGTTTCTATAAAAATCTCTTTTTTCAATAGTTGCATACTCACTTATTTTTTCTATTTCTAATCTTTCTGTTACTCCCAATACTTTTTTACTTTCTAATTCAAACTCTTCAGATTTGAAATTAGGAAAATATGAATATTTCTTTTTTTCCTTAATAATTGGAAAATCTTTTACTCCACCATATAAAGCAATAGCATCTATATCATAACCTGTTACTTTTATATGTTCTCTTGCAAATGGCATTAAAAATTTACCATCTGAACATCCAACTATACAAGCATTAAAATCCTTTCCCCAATCTTTTTTTGCTATATTAATTAATTTATATAATCTTGTTGGGGGATTTCCCCAAATACTTTTAGTTTTCATACTTATCAGTCCTTTCTTTAAATCTTATATTTTTTATATTTATTCTTTTCCTTCTAACAAATTACACTCATAAGAGTTTTTCCAAAAATCATTTTTCTTTAATTCTTGATAATAATTATCTTTTTTAAAGCAATCAATTGATTTTTCTATAATCTCTATACTTTGTCCTAGTGCAGAATATCTAAATGTAGTGTTTTCTGTAATATTTACTTTTGAGTAATCGTTTAATATAGGATTAATATTTAATATATATCTAAAATCATCGTTACATAAAATTTCAAAATCTAAATTTTTGTCTTCATTTTTAATATTTTTTGTGTTGCATTGATTATTTTTGCAATTATTACAACCAAATAAATGGCTAAAACAATTTCTTGTATAAACTAAAGGAAGCTTACCGCCAATAATTACTTGCATCTTATTATTTTCAAATATATTTTTATTTATTTCGTATGATAATTCTGGCGATGTAGTAAATTCTTGTATCCCGTTATCTTTTAAATAACTTAATGTTTTTTTATTCCAAACATATATTGTATAATCAACATATTTCTTTTTAAATTTAATACCTTTACATAAATATAATTGTGTATATCTTGTAAACATTATCTCTTTATTCTCTAATAGAAATAAATAAGGTAATAGATTTTCACTTTTCCAATTAAACATAGGTAATTTATAAATAATTCTATCCCCATATTTATTTATTACTTGTTCTATGTTTTTTAAATTATTTATTGTGGAAATATCATAAATAATTTTGACAAATTCATCATTAATAAACTTTTCAATTACTTTCAAGTCATTTGTATCCATATATATTGATTTTAATTTTAAATTATTATTTACTAATTTATGTTCTTTATTTTGACAATCTTTTAGTATGTATTGTATAAGTTCATTATACATATAGGAGTTAATAAATATTTTTTTGTCGTTTGTTCTTTGATATTTAATTTTATAAATATTTATGTTAGAATTTTCTTTTTCGATTAAATCTATTAATTGATTAAAATTAATTTCAATTAAATCTTCGTTGTTTCCAAAAAAAGTTTTTCCATCACCTTTATAGTTCATATATAAAATTTCTTGTATTATATTATTATTAATAACTAAATCGAGAGATAAATTTTTTTTATTAATAATATAAGGTTTTTTATATTCGGTATATATATACATTACATCATCATTTAAATAATTTTTTGAAAAACTAATAGGTATATTGTCAACATATTTAAGACAAATATCATTTTCATTTATATTTTTTAAATCCTTTGCTTTCATAAAAGGTTTAGTTCTAGTATTTATTTTTTCATACAAATTATTTTCTTTTATACTAGTTCCTAATAAATATCCCACTGATTTTGATGTCAGTTTATTCTTATTAATTTTTTCTAGTATTTTAAGTATTTCTTTCGGATTTCTTCTTCTACCTTCTATTTTTAAACAATCTATACCGTCTAACTTGCTTTTTAAATCTATACAATCCATATCTGGAACATACATATAATGCCCTTTATCATTGTTGATTGAATAAATATCTCTGCATGTGATAATACATTTTCCACGATTACCACCTCCACCGTTAATTAAAGTTCCAAAAAAACATAGTCCTGAAAAACTTAAACATTGTGATCCCCAAACAAAACATTCTAATTCTATATCAGTATTATCTCTTATATTCTTTATTTCTGTTAAAGTTAATTCTCTAGATAAAATTGCTCGTTCTCCATTTAAGAACTTAATATAATTCACATCATCTATATTGTGTGCTCCAAATTGTGTTGAAAAATGTAAAGGAATATAAGGAAATTCTTTGTGTAATTCCTGTATTAAACCCATATCAGTCACTATAAAAGCATCTGGTAAAGTATTATGGTTCAAAAAATCAACTACTTCTTTGATTTCATCATCCAACATCAATATATTTAAAGTTAGAAAAAACTTAATATTGTTTTTATGTAATTCTTTAATTAAATTATTATATTCTTCAGTAGTAAAGTTAATTGCTTTATTTCTAGCATTCCATTTTTTCAAGCCACCATATACTGCATTCGCCTTACCATCTATTGCAACTTTTATATGATTCATATTACTAGCAGGGCTTAATATTTCCATAATTTCATCTCCTTACATTATTTTTATATCATTATCTAGTTTTTGTTTTTGTATGTCCCTCTTCATGTTCAAGTCCTAAAACAACTTTTTCTTTAATTTGTAATGTAAAAGTTCTATCTTGTACCTTATATGTTGCAATTTCCCCAACTTTTTTGTGGTACATAGCTTTACCAATTGGACTATTAATAGATACTTCTTGTATTTCTGCACTCATATCAAAATCAGGTGTCGTTCCAACTAGTTTAAATATAGATTCCTCTCTATCATCTTCTGAAAAAATCATATCAATTTTAACAACATCTCCAATATCGACTAATTCTTCATTACCTAAATTTTCTACTATTTCAACATTATATTGTAAATTGTGTCTCATTTCTGCTATTTCTAACATTAAACCTCTTTCTTTCAATTCTGTTTGATATAATGTTGGATTATCATGCCAATTATCTCCTTGAAATATAGCATCTTTCCCTTTATACATTCTTAATTCTGCCAATTCTTTTTCTTTTTCTTCTAGTGCTTTTAAGTAATCTTCATAACCTTGTTTGTTTAATTTAATTTTTTCTTTCATTTTTCTTTTCCTTCTTTCTTGTTTTCGGTATATTGAAACCTTTTTTTATTAAATCTTCTTCTTTTATAGATTCGTTAATGTGCATCAAATAAATTTTTTGTCTTTGCAAAAAACTTATTGTTTCTTCTAATAATATAATATCTAAATGTTCATTACTTAATGATGGATCATTAGATATTTCAGTATATATTTCTGCCTTTTCAAATTGAATATAGTGTTTGATATATTCAATGTTGTTATTATCTGCTGAATAATATATAAGATTTTCATCATCTTCAAATACAAAGCAATAACATGGTAAACTTTTAACATGAGTTGCTCTTAATATATTAAAAGACTTAAATTCAAACACTTGTTTTAATATATTACTATCAATAAAATCAACTTCATCTGATATATCCACTATTTTTAAATATTCTTTTAAATTGGCTATATATTGTGGATCATTTGGTAAAATGATTTTATTTTGAATCTTTTTGTTATATTTAGAATAAAACAACAATGTTCCTAAACTACCAACATGATCTGAATGAGTATGAGATATGAGAATATATAATTCATCAATGCCATCTAAAACATTATTCTCAATAATTTTTCTAGCAATTGTTTCACCACAGTCTATTAAAATCATTTTGTTTTCTTTTTTTATATAAGCTGATGTGTTGTCATATTCTATATTCCAAGCAGATCCAATACCCAAAAAATTAATTTTCATGTTTTCTTATCAATTTTTTAGTATTACCTTTTAATTTTTGTATTTCATCATCCACAATTTGTTTTACTTCATCTAAAGTTTTATTTTCAGTATCAATAACTATGTAAGGCAATTTAAACTTTTCAACAAAATAAATCATTTTATTATAACCATCATCCATTTTATCTGGATCGCTCAAATCTGGATCTTCTTTATCTCTTTTTCTTAATCTTTCTAATCTTGTTTTAGGGGTAGCATATAATAATATAGTTAAATCTGGGACACCAGAAGTTGCTATTAATGATTCAAAAATAGGTTCGCTTTCTAAATCTCCATTCCAATAATAATTTGAAACTAAATGTCTATCTATTACAACATTTTCATTTTTAAACATTCTAGCCACATAGATGTTTCCCAAACTAAAATACCAAGATTTTATCATGTTGTCATTAATATCATACATTCTTTCTGCTACTTTCATAAGATCTGCATATTTATGTTCTGCATCATCATTGTAAAAGTAATGTAATGGTTTTTCAATGAATATAAATCCATATTGTTTAGCGATATGTTTAGATATTTCTGTCTTTCCAACACCATCCATACCTTCAATTGCTATCATCATTTTATACCACCTTCATTAAAATAATTAATGCCTTCTGCAACACCAGAGTTATTGTTATTATTTCTAGTTATATATCTTGATAACATTTTTACTTTGTCTGTACCGTTAGCCATACAAACGGAATTTTCAAATGTATTAAACATTTCTACATCATTATCCCCATCGCCAAATACTAATATTTGTTCCTGTGGAATATTTAAAATTTGTCCTAATTGTAATAGACCACTTGCTTTAGTATCATTGGAAGCTCCTATTTCTATGTAGTTTATAGTTTTACCAATTATATTTTCATAAAGATTTTTATTATATTCAGTAATGAATAAATTGTATTTTTGAAATATTTTTTTTAAGTTATTAATATGGTCATCTAAACTTTGTTCTGATACAATAACAATTTTTGTAATTGTATTGTTTTTAATATAATCACTTAAATTTTGTATTAAATAACAAGAACTTTTCAAATCGTCTGGATAGTGTTCATTTAATAAATGGTGTTTTAAATTAAAATATTTCATTTCATCTGATACTTCACAAAATTCCTGATTTAAATGTATATACAAATTATTACTTTTACAATATTTATATATTTCTAAAACTGCTTTTGTTTGAATCAATGAACATTTTAAAGTTTCTAATCTTGCTAAATCTAATAAATGGCTACCATTACTAAATACACCATAATCACAATGTATTAATTTACTAATATATTTTGTAGACGAATACTCTCTAGCTGTTGCTAATGCTATTTTTATTCCTTTATTTCTTGCTCTTTCTATGCTTTCCAAATTTTCTTTAGAAATAGTATTATTATCACTTAATAAAGTCCCCCCAATATCCAATGCAATTAATGATATTTTTTGGATAATAACCACCTCCACACATGTTTTAATTATATCATTATATTAATTAATCTAAATTTATATATTTTTTATTGGTATATAAATTTTACTTATATGTCCAAATAAAAAAGAATCATTTTTTTATGTGATTCTTTATAAAATATCTTGATAGATTTGTCAAATAATCTTCTACATATACAAGATTAAGTTCTAATTTTGGCAAGTCATATTCTGTTTTTAATTCAATTAATTCATTTTTTTCTAATTCTTTTTTTACAGATTTTTTTACAACATATCCAGTGCCTATATCATTTTTTACTGAAGATATAATCAAGTCTGTAGTTTCTACCTCTAAAACAACATCTAATTTAATATTATATTTTTCTAATTCCTTTTCCAGATTTTTCCTTATAGAACTTCTTTCATAAGGCATTACATATTTTTGTTTTTGTAAATCTTTTTCTTTATTCTTTTCTGTTGTAATAAAACATGTATCAAATTTTACTAGTGGTATTATAGTCATTTCTTTATTTGCTGTATTAATAGGAGAACTATCTATAACAAAATCTATACTATGATTTTCCAAACCTGCAAGCAATTCTGCTGTCGTCCCATTTATAATTCTAAAAAATACATTAGGATGTTTTTTTCTATATAATTCTATATATTCTAACAAATAAAACGAAGCAATATGTGCTGGAGCACCAATGACAATTGTACCAGTGTCCACATTATTATTTTGTTTAATAATTTTTTCTCCTGCAACTAAATAATTATACGATTTTTCAATATAATTATATAGTTGTTTACCATCTTTTGTTAAAGAAAGTCCTGTGTTACTTCTATAAAATAATTTGGTGCCTAATGAATCTTCTAATGATTTTATTTGCATACTTATAGCAGGTTGTGTTACATATAATTTTTCAGATGCATCTTTAAAAGAATTACATTTAGCACATACATAAAATACTTTATATAAATTTAAATTAATATCATTAAGCATATTTACCACTTCCTAATCGTCTATTTTTCATTTGTTTTATTTTTTATAAAAGGATTAATCAATTTAATTATCTATTAAGATTTACTTGTTATAATCTCTGAATATTATCAAAACAATATTAATAATTACATTAATTATTCATTATATAAATTTGTTTCATTAAACTTCGTGTATAATTATACCATAACTTGTTATATTTTTAGTAATTATATTATTATTTAAGATAAGTTTAGGATTATAATTGCGTTAACTTTTTTTGACAAATAAAGCATTGAAATATAGCAATATATCTTAACACAATCCACATAAAGAATCATATAATTGTTCTTTACTTCTATTGAAAAATAATAATTCTTAATAATAGATATATCGACAGGCACTTCTAATTTTCTTTCATTATAATTAATAGCTTTAAATAACGTTTGATCTCCAACATAATCTCATTCTTTCAATAACTTCATCAATATTTTTTTATTTTATAAAATTGTTCCATGATCATTATTTTTTTATTTTTCTAATTGACTACTTATAAT